>Ga0208717_1000013_pt1:0-135000 | contig 137500 bp, 102 predicted proteins | sample NGESurF53shallow_FD_184489 | JGI IMG/M metagenome (GOLD analysis project Ga0208717, IMG submission 184489) | Arctic peat soil microbial communities from Barrow, Alaska - NGEE Surface sample F53-3 shallow (SPAdes) | ecosystem: Environmental > Terrestrial > Soil > Wetlands > Peat ... | reverse complement strand
TATGTTTTATTGAAAGTGCTTTCTATAAAGGATTGCAGAAGAAAAATAATTTTAAAATTTTTATTTTTATATCAATAAATTACTATTAATAAATACAGCAAATTCTATAACTAAATATAATTTACTGCTATTAAAAAAAGCGCGTGGGGCTTAACAGAAAAATCGGCTTTGGAACAATCTCTTTTATTAATAATATTTTCAAACTCATCCAAAGAGATCTTATTTGCACCCACTCTCAGCATTGTTCCTACAAGCCCTTTTACCATCCCCCTTAAAAAACGATTCGCTTTTACATTATAAACCAAAGTATTTTTTTCCTGTATCCATTCGCTTTTCATAATCTCGCAAATAAAATTATTCACCTGCGTATTTCTTTTTGAAAAAGATGAAAAATCTTTGGTCAGTAATATCAATGCAGCGGCTTCATTCAACTTATTTTTATCTAATGCATAGGGAAAATAAAAAGCCCTGTCTTCCAGAAAAGGATTTTTATTATTATAAATAAAATATTTATACTCACGTGAAACGGCATCGAAACGGCAATTCGCATTTTTATCAACTTCGAAAATCCGTTTTATAACAATATCGTGGGGGAGAATAGCATTAAGGTTGTAAACATATCCTGACTCCTTTAAGTCCGGCACTTTTGAAGTCTGAGATTCATTAATGCTTTTATTTTCATTTAAAAGCAGGTCAGTATCAAAATGAAAAAAGTTCTGTAATGCATGCACACCGGCATCTGTGCGGGAAGCCCCGGTGAGAGAATACCATTGTTTGAAAAATATTTTCAGCGCTTTCTCCGCCTCCGATTGAATGGTAATTGAATTTTTCTGAACCTGAAAGCCTGAATAAGCGGTTCCTTTATAACTCAATTCTATAAAATATCTTGGCATATAAAGCCCATTATGAAATTAATATTTTCGAATCATCGCCTTAAACCGGTTGAGATAGTAGGGATCAGTGAATTGTGATTGAAGTATTTGATATTGATCTGAATCAGATGTAAAAGCATAAGCCGCATCAAAAAACTTATATTTCCCTTCATCCGTTAAAAAAAGGAAGGAAAGATCTTTAATTTGCTCTGTGCTGTAACATTTTAGCTTAAAATATTTTTTGGCAATCTTCAGCATATTATCCATATCACTTTCAGCAGCCATTTTCTTTCGTAATTTAAAAAAATCATCATTAGTTGCAAAATCTTTGCAATCAGAATTTACTTTTGATGCACTTACTTCTTTTGGCAATACGGTCATCTGGCCTTCTGCGTTATTATTGTCTGCTTTACTATTTTGGGTATCAGGATTCCCATTAGCCGGCGGCACATTCGTGATTTTTACATCAGTTATCACACCGCTGTTGCTTTGAGAAGATGAAGAATCTTTAAATACTTTATTTTGTGGAACGGCTTGCTCCGTTGTTGAATTTACTATGCTATTTACGTCAGTGGAATTTCTAATTTTTCCTAAGCTATCACTTTCAGAAGATGGAGTAACATTTTGAGAAGTGTCGGTTTTATTAATAATTAAAGATTTTTTTTGTGTATCTGTATCATTTACAGGTGCCGTAACATTAGCCGAAGTCGTTGTATCAATAATTTGTGGCGTTACAGGTGTTGGAGTAATAGTAAGCTGAGAGGTATCAGCAGAAGAAGAAATATTTGAATTTTTACTTTCAGAAACACCCTTTGGTTCTGTATTATTTATAGTTTGATCTTTTTCAACAGGCATAAATATTCTGACAGTATCCGAGCTGCTATCAGTTTTATCCACATAGATCATCTGCAATCCATTATTGTCCTGCTGGCTTAAAATTTTTGAAAGCGTAGAATTTACCTCTCCGGAAGTAGCTGGTGCTGTATTATTTAGCGTGGCCGAATCTGCTTTAGGCACGGCAGGTTCGATAGTTTTATTAACAGCAGTTACAGTAGTTGAATCCGTTTTTGGTATAACTGCTAATTTAGTACTATCCACTTTGGTAACTGTATCTACAGGCTTCGGAGGCGCGGTAGTTATTTCGTGGTTTTGTAGTATGGATGAATCTTTTACTACACCTGCCAACATTGTGGTAAATGAATCTTCATCTTTATTTACGGCAACGGCTACAGGTTTATCCGTAGTTCCTTGTATAAAAGCAAGGGTTTGTAAATTAAAAAGCTGCCATCCTTTGTCATCAAAATTCTTTAGAAGAAATCCTTCATTATTTTTATCAACTAAAACGGTATAGGTCTTTTCGGGAAATTCATTCTTGGGGAAACCCACTACCAAACTATATAATCCATCAGTAATGTTGGGGAGAATAATATATCCTTCCGCAGTTGAGCTTACTAATTTATTATTCCACTTTGCATAAAATGGTTGCCCGTTATCTGTCTGCAAATAAATAAAATGAACTTGCTGTGCTTTTACAGAAAAAGCAAACAAGACCATTAAAAATAAAAAAAACAATTTTTTGATACTGGAAATAAACATAATCGCAAATCTATTTAATATAATAATAAATATCACCTTCCATACAAAAAATAAGAACTTTTTATATTTAGCCTGTACTTTTGCACCCAATCAAATAAATATTTATGAAAAAAGTCTTTCTTGTTTTCTTGTTTTTGGGAGCCATTGTGATATCAAAGGCCCAGGATGTTAATTCAGATTCTACGGAAGCCGCAGCTAAAGCTGATACAGCCTGGATGCATATTTACCGTGCTTCTTATCCAAGAATCAATGACCTGGTACATACCAAACTTGCAGTAAGTTTTGATTACAACAAACAATGGATGTATGGACAGGAGTGGGTAACGCTTCAGCCACATTTTTACCCAACAGATTCTCTCACGCTGGATGCAAAAGGAATGCAGATAAATGAAATAGCAATGATAAAAGGGGCATCAAAAATCCCTTTGAAATATACTTATGATAATATGCATTTGAGAATTACTCTGGATAAGACCTATAAAAAAGATGAAAAATACACTTTGTACCTCAACTATATTTCTAAACCTAACGATCTGAAATTGCCGGGCAGCTCCGCCATTACAGAAGCTAAAGGTTTGTATTTTATTAATCCGAAAGGGTTAACCAAAGAACATATAGAAATATGGACACAGGGCGAAACAGAATCTAACAGCGCATGGTTTCCTACTATTGATAAACCCGACCAAAAGACTTTAGAAGAAATTTTAATGACAGTTCCGGCAAAATATGTAACACTCAGCAATGGACTTCTGATTCATCAGAAGAAAAATTCAGACGGAACGCGCACTGATGACTGGAAAATGAAGTATCCTAATTCTCCCTATTTATTTTTTATGGGTGTGGGTGATTATGCGATTGTAAAAGATCATTATAAAAATATAGCTGTGGATTATTATGTAGAAAAAGAATATGCTCCGGTTGCCAGGAAAATTTTTGGCGAAACTCCTGCTATGATTGGCTTCTATTCTAAAATTTTAGACTTCCCTTACGTGTGGACAAAATATGACCAGATAGTAGGAAGAGAATATGTAAGCGGAGCGATGGAAAATACAACAGCTACTCTTCACCAGGATGGCGCATACCAAAATGCACGTCAGCTGGTAGATGGAAATGCATGGGAAGATGATATTTCACACGAATTATTTCATCATTGGTTTGGAGATTTGGTAACCTGTGAAAGCTGGAGCAACATTACTCTCAATGAATCATTTGCTAATTACAGTGAATGTTTATGGCGCGAATTCCGGCATGGAAAAGATGATGCCGATGCACTCAACTATGAAGATATGCAGGGATATTTATTGAGTGGTAGCAGCGATAAAGACCTGGTGAGATTTTATTATAAAAACAGGGAAGATGTGTTTGACGCAGTAAGTTATAATAAAGGAGGACGTATTTTAAATATGCTTAGAAACTATGTAGGCGATGCTGCATTTTTTAAATCGCTGAATGAATATCTGAATCTTTATAAATTTAAACCTGCAGAAGCACAGGAATTAAGGCTTGCCTTTGAAGACGTAACCGGACAAGACATGAATTGGTTTTGGAATGAATGGTATTATGGGAGCGGGCAGCCCACACTTGATATCAATTATAATTATTCCAATGAGGTAGAAAGAGTGATAGTAAATCAAACTCAAAATACAGGTAAAATATTTAAAATGCCGACTGCTATAGATGTATATAGCAGTGGGGCCAATAAAAAAAGATACAAAGTTTGGCTGGAAAACAAATCCGACACTTTTTATTTTGCCAGTGCCCAAAAACCTTCATTAGTAAATGTAGATGCAGATAAAGTTTTGCTTTGCATAAAAAAAGACAATAAATCGGCAGATGAATTTGAGCAACAATATAAATATGCGCCTAACTATCTCGACAGAAGAGAAGCTCTTGAATATTTTGCAAAAAATAAATTGAGTAACCTCTCGCTTGGATTGAATGATAAATATTATGGCTTACGTTTATTGACCTTGGATTACCTGGATAAGCAAAGTGGTTATACAGTTCCTTCAGTACTGAAAGTAATAGAGGAAATGGCCGCAAAAGATCCTAATAAAAAAGTGCAGGCAAAAGCTATTGAAATATTGGCTAAATTAAATGATAAAAAGTACCAGCCGTTATTTGAAAAATATGTAAATGATTCATCTTATTCTGTAGCAGGCGCAGCACTCGAAGGACTTACGCAGCTTGAACCAGAACAGGCATACACGCTCGCGAAAAAATACAGCAATGACGCTTTGGGAAAATTAGGAGATGTCGTTTCAGATATCATCACAAAAAATGCCTCCGCAGATGATTATGATTTTTTGCTTGATCATTTTAAAAATGAACCACTTTCAGAAGAAAAAATAACGGGCGCTTTTACATTTGCAAAATACCTGGTCAATATTAAAGACACAGAAAAAGTAAAAAAAGGAGTAGATGAAATAATGAAATTCAGAAACCAGATTCCTGAACAGTACAGGGGGTTTATTGATCCGGGATTCAAACAGGCTTTCAGCAAAATAAGCGCCGCACAACAGGCTAATGGAAATACAGATGCAGCAAATTATATAGATGGCTTATTAAAATAAAAGTTTGTTGGTTAAATTAAATTTTAAGAATCCGGTTCAAATTTATTGAACCGGATTTTTGTTTAAATACAATAAACAAAGAAATATTGAGGGTTTCTGATTTTTTTATTTCGCAACAATTAACCTTTTTTTTCACTCGTAAAAAGAAATAATATTCTATTGAAAATTATCCGCAGTAAACAAAGAAATATTGAGAATTTCTGATTTTTTATTTCGCAACAATTAACCTTTTTTTCTTCACTCGCAAAGAGAAATAATATTCTATCGAAAATTATTCGCAGTAAACAAAGAAATATTAAGCATTTCTATTTCTTTATTTGTATAAATTTTTATTTTTTTTACAATAAAGTACCACAGATCAAAAGATTATTTCTTCTGCATGAAAGCCTATAAACAGAGTGCAAATAAATAGTGAATTAAAAATCCCGGATCGAATAATTTGATCAGGGATTATATATATGCCAGTATTTACCACCCTCCACTTGCGCCGCCTCCCCCGCCGCTTCCTCCGCCGAAGCCACCAAAGCCACCTCCTCCAAATCCGCCACCCCCGCCTCCAAAGCCACCTCCGCCGCCGCCCCCACCGAGCATACTTCCCATTAAAAACCAGGGCAACCCGCCAAGCCAGCTTTTGGATCCGTTCCTGCTATTATAGGAGCTACCTCCTCCACCGCCCCGACCGGAAAAAAGAAAGATGATAATGATAAAAAATACAACCAGGGGTATAATTTTACCGATGGAAAAACTATTACTTTTGGTTGCATTAGGGTCTGCTTTGTACTCACCTGCTGCGGCCTGTATAATCGCATCTACTGCATTATTAAACCCGGCGTAATAATCATTGTTTTTAAAAAAAGGAATCATCCTTTCATCAATGATCTGTCCACAAAGTATGTCGGGCAATACGCCTTCCATTCCATAGCCGGTTTGTATATTTGCTTTACGATCTGCTTTTGACACAAGAATTACGACTCCGTTATCTTTTCCCTTCACTCCTACACCCCAACCACGTAAATATTTTAAAGAAACCTGTGCGATATCATAACCCTGTAAATCAGGAACAGTAATAATTACAATGGCTGATGAAGTGGAATCATTATATGCGTCAAGCTTTTGCTCTAATGCCTGTTGCTGAAAAGGGGCAAGCAAGTTGGCAAAATCGTTTACTGCTCTTGGTGGATTTGGTTTTTTTTCAATATTTTGAGAAAAGCCATATTGAAAACCAACAAAACAAAAAAGCAATAAGAATATTTTTTTCATGAATGAGTGGTTACTTTTTATTTACCAAAAACGATTTCATCAGGAAGTTCGTTTTTATCAACGTCTTTATTGTAGGGGAAATGAGTTTTAAGTGCTTCACCAATTTTAAAGATACTGGTAGTAATACCAGCCACCACACTGTCTTTGCTAAATACTTTGAGAATTTCTTTTACCTCATTTTTCCAATGCTTATCTCCTGTAAGCTGGTGAATTCCTTTATCGGCAAAAATGGCTAATTGTTTATCTTTTATAGCAATATAAAAAAGTACCCCATTACGCAGTTCCGTTTTTTCCATATGTAACTTTGTGAAAATTTCTACTGCCCTGTCCAAAGCATCTACATATTTGCACCGGCCTTCCACAAAAACACGGATCTCTCCACTCGTTTCCTTTTCAGCTTCTTTTATCGCATGAACGATCTGTTCATTTTCTTCTTTAGAAAAGAAAGGTTTTTTTGAGAATCGCCACATACCGGTTTCGGTTTATTTTATATTGAATTGTACATTGGGTGCTTTTTCACTTCCTTCATCTGCTTTATAGTATGGCTTTTCGTGATATCCAAATATACCTGCGAAAATATTATTTGGGAAAGTTTTTACTTTCAGATTATAGCTTTGTACAGCCGTATTAAAATCCTGCCGTGCCACATTAATCCTGTTTTCTGTGCCTTCTATCTGGGTTTGAAATCCCTGAAAAGCGGCAGTGGTTTTCAGGTCAGGATAGTTTTCCACAACGGCTAATAATTTACTGAAAGAACTTTGCAAACCAGCCTGGGCATTTTGATATGCTTCCAATGATTTAGGATCGTTTGCATCTACTGTAATGGATGTCGCTTTGGCACGGGCTGCCACCACTTCTGTAAGAGTTCCTTTTTCAAAGTTGGCTGATCCTTCAATTGTTTTGATTACGCTATTATATAAATCAGTTCTTCTCTGGTAGTTGGTTTCCACATTACTCCATTTGGTTTTCACTTGCTGATCAACACCGATTAGATTATTGTAGGCGCTACATCCCCAAAAAAACAGGATGACGATAATTCCGAGAATAATAAAGAGGATGTTTTTCGATTTCATAATTGATTTTTTTATTTTAAAAAACTAAAGATAAAGGATTTTGATATGTGGGTTATTATTTTTTTCTGTGGATTACATCCGTAAATAGAACGCGGCGCGGCGCGATCCTACATTTGAACATTGAATGTGGTTCTTGTCTTCCTTATTGTTTATTTTTTATTCTTTATTTATCATTCGAAATCGCTTTTATCCCGGGCAATTCTTTTCCTTCAAAATATTCGAGCAGAGCGCCACCACCAGTAGATACATAACTCACTTTATCGGTAAGGCCAAATTCATTAACCGCCGCAACACTATCGCCGCCGCCAACAAGGCTGAAAGAGCCATTGGAAGTAGCTTCTGCTACAGCCTCTGCAATGGTTTTTGTGCCGTTTTGAAATTTCTTCATCTCAAAAACACCCATCGGTCCATTCCATAAAATGGTTTTGGAATGGTGAATCACCTTAATAAAAGTTTCACAAGCCATCTCACCAATATCAAGCCCCATCCAACCATCAGGGATATCATTGCTTAACGAGCCTGATACCATCGCATCTGAGGCAAACTTATCCGCGATTATAGAATCTGCAGGTAAATGGATAGTAACATTTCTTTGTTTCGCTTTTTCTAACAATTCGCTGGCTTTGTCCAGTCTGTCATCTTCGCAAAGAGAATTTCCAATATGACCTCCCATAGCTTTAAAAAAAGTATAAGCCATGCCGCCACCAATAATAATATCTGTTGCTCTGTCAAGCAAATTTTCTATAATAAGAATTTTATCGGAAACTTTAGCTCCGCCGATAATAGCAAGAAATGGTTTCTCTGAATTGTGCAACACTTTTTCTGCATTGGAAACTTCGGCGTTCATTAACAAGCCAAACATTTTTTTATCTTTTGGGAAAAATTGCGCAATCACCGCTGTGGAAGCGTGCGCACGATGGGCGGTACCAAAAGCATCATTTACATAAACATCTCCCAGTAAACTAAGTTTTTTTGCAAATTCTTCATCACCTTTTTCTTCCTCTTTATGAAAACGGAGATTTTCCAAAAGCAATACTTCACCTGGTTTCAGGTCTTTTGATTTTTGCTCTGCATCAGCCCCAATGCAATCATCAGCAAATAAAACCGTAGTGCCGGATAATAATTCTTTCAAATGCGGCAAAAGATGTTTCAACGAAAACTTATCTTCCGGGCCGCCCTTGGGCCTCCCAAAATGTGACATTAAAATAACGCTTCCTCCATCGCCTAAAATTTTTTTTATGGTAGGAATTGCCGCGCGCATTCTTGTATCGTCAGTAATATTAAAATGTTCGTCAAGAGGCACATTAAAATCTACCCTTACAAGGGCTTTTTCGTTTTTGAAATTGTGTTGGGAAAATTGGGACATATTTATTTTGTGATTTCGATTAAAGAATCATTAGTTTCCAAAAATATTCTTATTATTTCTTTGAATGATTTATACACTATTTCTTTCAGGAATTTGTTTGAAATATTTCCAATATTCAAATAAAGAATCCTTGGCCTTATGCCAATTTCTTGCGCAAGATTTTTAAAGTCAATATCTTTTGTAGTTATAACAACTGTATTAAATCTTTTTGCAGCATTTGTAAACACCACAATATCTTTTTCAGTGCCAAAATTTAATTCGTTAAAAGATTTAGCAGAAATGCCAAAATCTTTTTCTATCCATTGTGCCATTTCAGAAGGGAGATTCACATCAATCCAAAACTCCAGATTATTTTGTTGCATCTAATTTGATAGTAATTATTGAATGATCCACTTTTTTTTGCGCATATTCCAGTGAAGCAATGATATCTTCTTTTTCTAAAAAAGGAAAATCAGTTAATATTTCTTCAACAGTCATTCCTGCGGCCAAATAACCAAGTACATCTGCCACCCCGAACCTTATTCCTCTGATAATCGGCCTACCATTAAATATCCCGGGATTTGTGGTAATTCTATCTGAAAGATGCGTTTCCATATTTATTTTTCTTGTTCTACAAAACTAAACAAAAAATCGAACAAGGTTATTTTCCCAAAAACGATATGAAAATAAAATTACGCTGGTATGTTTTTATAATTTTTACCTCTTTATCTATAAAGATTTCCATTAAAGGAGAAAGATATGCAAAGGTCAAAGCAGAAATTATAAAGAAGATGTTTGGTTTTTAAGTGCCCTTTACTTTTGGTTTTATGTTTTGATTAAGAAATGATTTTACCAAAAGAAGTTTCAGTATTTAAGGATCCTGGTGTTTAATTACTTCTTTCAACACGTTTTCTTTTTCTATTAATCTTTGCAACAAAACAATTTGATTTCCTGCTCTCACAAAATTTTGGCCTTCATATTTAGCGCCATAGTAAGTATCGTTATTCAAATAATCGGTAAGGAACCGAATGGCTTGCATATAGATCATGAATTTTCCTGCATAGATAAAATGCCTTCTTTCTTCACGATCTAATTCGTTTTTCATTTCGCTCATATATCCATCCCATATAGATTTGAAATATTCTTCTCTTATCTCTATTTTAGAAAAATCTTTTTCTTCCTCATTGGCGGGTGATAAATACGTACGCATCATATCTCCTACATCGCTGATAAAATATCCGGGCATCACCGTATCAAGATCTATCACACACAATCCTTTATCATCTTCATCAAATAATACATTGCTTATTTTGGTATCGTGATGAGTTACGCGCATTTTGAAAGAGGGATTTTGCAAAATATTTTCATAAGTATCCACAATATTTTTATTGTCTTTTATAAATTGAATATACACTTTTGATTGTTGTAAACGAATTGCATCCCCTGTTTCCAATACATTCCAAAACTGCTGGTATCTCAGAGTGAGATTATGAAAATCGGGCAAAGTGATTTGTAATTTTTTTACAGGAAAGCCTGATACTAATTTAGTAAATTCTCCAAATTTTTTGGCTGCTTCAAAAGCCTGTTGCGTTTTTTCAACTGTGCTGATCGTGTGCGAATTTTCAATGAAAGGCATAAGCCGGAAATAGCCGGAACCCTTTACATACTTCATCTCTTCATGCGCCTTTGTTTTTAAAGGTGCTGCAAACAAATAACCCGGATTATGTTTTAGCAAATAGTCTGCTATCAATCTTACATTAGCCGCAATAGCTTCCGGATTTTTAAAAACCTGGTGATTTAATTTTTGTAAAATATAGGATTGGTGAGAATTATTAATGCGCCAGGTAGAGTTGATAAGCCCGGTATGAATAAGTTCTATTTCTACATCATCTTTAAATAAATCATAAGCGGAAAGAATTTCATCCATGGGTATCATTATATAATTTTATTAAACAAACTTAAGTTACAAATATTAATTATAGAAGCGCAAACGTTTGTTCTAATTGTAAGACAGAATCCCTCAGGCAAATAAAACCATCAATGTTTTATGACTATCAGTTCTTATAATTTAACCTGATATTTTGCCTTTGTGATGTAGATAAATATTTGGTCTTTATATGAACAACTCCATTCTTTTCATTGGCATCATAATAAAAACCTGTAGCCGCTTTTTCAAAAGCGGTTTCAGAAGTAAACTTTTTTACAGATTTATTATTGATTAAAACTGAAGACGGGTTTGTAGAATGTACTTCCAATAAATAAACCCTCTTTTCATACTTGCCTTTATAATTCCCTTTTGCCGCATTTATATTTACATCAATATCTTTTGCTGCATTCACTTCAAACGATGTTTTTGCAAAAGCGCCATTTCGGTATTCCCGGGTAATCCCATCATCTTCATACATGTTGAATGAAGATTTTCCAGAAGGATAAATATCTAATGTTAGTGTATCGGCGCGCCTTTCGCCATCATAATTCATCTGCGGATACATAGGAATGATAGCTCCGGCTTTTACAAACAGCGGAAGTTTGTTCAAAGGCGCGTCGTAATTATTCAACCAGGTACCTCCTTCATAATTTTTCCCATTCCAGTAATCAATCCACTTTCCTTTGGGCAAATAAATGCTGTCCCGTTTGCCTTCGCTTTTATAAACCGGCGCTACCAAAAACCATTCGCCATTCATAAACTGGTATTGCGTTTTTGTTCCCCATGTTACAGAGTCTTTTGGATATTCGAGTACCATTGCCCGTGATGCAGGCACACCTGTTTCATACGCCCGTTCGCAATACGTGTACATATACGGAGTAAGGCGCGTTTTCAATTGCAAATATTTTCTGTTGATGTCTGTATATCCTGAAATATAAGGCTGCTTGTCTTTTTTGGCCCAACCACTCATTACCATAAATACCGGTGTAAAACATTTCCATTCCAAATCGCGCGTATAAGTGGAATCGCTTCCTCCAAAAATACCGTCAACATCGCCGGTAGCGCAATTAAAACCAGACAATCCCGAACCAATTACCGTTGGAATATGAAATCGGATATATTCCCAATTACCACTCTGGTCGCCACTCCAGACAGTGGAATAATGTTGAGTACCGGCCCATCCCATCACACTCCAAACAAATCCGCGGGCATTGCTGTTATTCTCAATTCCATTGTAAGCAGCTTTGCAGGCATCCAATGCATATTTATATCCAGGGCCTACCCAGGCTACATCGAGTTTGCAAAGGCGGGTTCCATCCTGCCCAACTTCTTTTGCAATCTTTGTCACACCGTTTTCTGTCCACAAACCGGTTTTAAATCCCCGCTTAGCTAATTCTTTTACTACATAAGGCAAATTCGTATAACCGCAACCGTAACCATCATTCGGCAATATCCACCCGTGAGGCATATCTTCCTGAATATATTTATCAGCAACTGTGGAAATAACTACTGGTGTAGTTTCGGGCTTGCCGCTTCTGTCTTTCTTATTATAACAATTTGAATCGCCTAAACCTAATGCCCAGCGAGGCATCAGAAAGGGCTTACCGGTAATTTCAGTATAATCCCCCAATATCTTTTTTAATGACGGGCCATAAAAATAAAATGCATCGAAACGGTCTTCATTGTGTGAAAATTGAAGCGTGTCTTTAAATGAATATTCCCCTGCATCAAATGTATTTCTAAATACTCCATATCCGTTTGTACTCATATAAAATGGCGCAGGATTAGCACGTCCACCGGCATCCCAACCACCGCCTTTTTCTATCAAAATATTTTTGCCGCGATGAGAGAAATATCCATTCTGCATTCCACATCCATAAAAATATTCTTCGCTTCCTCGTTTCATAGTTTGTATAGTTCTTGCACCAAACAAGAGAGGCTTTGTTTCTTCCCAGATTTGTTTTTGATTGGCAGCGTCATACATTGCAAAACGTAAAGGTGATTTATAAATGCGCACTACACATTTTGCACTCTGCATTTTATAGTACGTCCCTTCATCCGAAGTTTTAATAACCGGTTTTTCGGTTGGATATTTTACAACAATATCGCTATCGGTGGGGTCGGTAAAATTTCCATCCGGCGCCAGCCAGATTCGGAAAATATCATCCTGGTAAAAAATTACTTTTAATTTGGAGATGCCGGAAGTAATCGTAGCCTCATTTCCTTCACTCTTAAAATCAGACAGGTTACCAAGAGAGGCTTCCCGGGCATTTATTTTTACCCGGAGAAAATTATTCTGCGGCTGCTCATCATCGTTATACCCGATTGAAAACTTTAACGTATGTGTTGGCGATAAACTCAAATCAATGTTAGGGAAATGAACTTCTAATTCAGAATTGGCCATAAAAGTTTGTTTACTGGCGGGGACTTTTACTTTATACTCTTTCTTTCCATCTACATTTACCACAACATCAAAATCGGTAGTAATATTTTTTGTTCCTGAATTTTTTATTTTCAAAACCAGTTCATCATTTTTTTTAAATACATTTCCTTCTTCGGTTTGAGATGTTAATTGCACAGCGCTCACATCATAATCATAAGCCTCTGAAAGAGAAATATCATCCACCATCCAATACCACGCCATTAAACCCTTCCAATAAAAACGCAGAAATACTTTGGGCTGATTAGCCGCCCATTTGGTAATATTAATTTCTTCATTCATCGGCGAAAACATATCTGTTGCGGCAGCCACATTATTTCTTACATCCCATTGTTGCCAATGAATACTATCAGTGCTTACACCTACAAATAATCCTGCCGAATCATTTTTGCCATAATCCCACCAGCGAAAAGTTTGCTGGAATTTTAAAATCACCGAATTTTTTCCTGTACAATTTATTGGCGCAGAAACCACATACCCATCAGGATATTCTTTTTTCTTTATCCAGTTAGCCACATCTTCATCAGTAAAATATCCGGCCTGGAATTGCAAATGATAGCCCCGGCTTCTGGATGCAATCGGCGGCGCTTGTTGTTGAAATTTATAAGAGCCCTGATATGGCTGGTTTGTTACAATCCACTGTGGGTCCCATTTTCCCACTTTTGGAATATACCAGCCTTCAGGAAGTGCTGAAGTTTTAAAATTTTCCTGCCAGAAAATTTTTGGATCAGTGTTGTTTTTGTTTTGTGCTTTTGACGTGCCAATAAATAAAAATATACTTAGAATGAGAAAAATATTTTTCATGAATTCAATTTTGATTTTTAAATTTCGTATATACAATGCTGTTAGTATCACAAAAAGAAATAACGCAATTCAAACTTAAACAAATTATTAAGCAAAGAGATATGCAAACGGTTGCGCTTTTTTTAAAAGAACTTCTATAAAAGACCTTCCAGGTTTTAAAAACCTGGAAGGTCTGGTGGCAAAATCAAATTTAAAATCAAGAAGAAACGAACAATCAATGGAGACCAGCGCCGGTTTTTTTGTAATTTTATTCTTTTTCTCTCAAAAGATGGATAACTCAAAAAAATACAAAATGAAAACATTACAAGTAATAATTGAAAAAGGCGATAATGGACTCTATGGCAGAATTGAAGGTCGTAAAAGCTATTTACCAGTTACTTTTGGAAAATCAAAAAAAGAAGTGTTACAAAATCTCAAAGAATTAATAAAGGACTACCAGAAACATGAAAAAACAGGTGATAGCTTTTGGTTAAAATTGGACACCAAGGCATTGCAATTTGAAATGGTTTACGACTTACAGGCATTTTTTAACGAACACGATTTTTTAAACGCATCAGCAATTGCCCGGCATGCTAATATGAATGAATCGTTAGTGCGCCAATATGCTTCCGGTAAAAAATTTCCATCTGTAGAGCAGGCTAAGAAATTAGAAGATGTTATCCGCAGCCTTATAAAAGAATTGCACAAGGTGTCGTTGTATGCGGAAGTGTAATACATTTTATCTTTAATCTCTAACTTTAATAACAGGAAAGGTTAAACAGAATTTAAAGATGGTAATGTTATTCTTAGGAAATGGCACAAGCGAGACGCTTGCGCCAAAAGAGGGACTCGGCTACGACATAACGTTTGACGATTATCTGAATACATTGGTCGGTTAATTTAGTTTCCCGGTTAGTTGAAAAACCTATTTTCATAAAGTTTCAATTTTAAATCATAAAAAAAATCAATCATGAAAAAGATTATTCTCACTTTAGTAGGTTGTTTTTTAATTTCCTTTTTTTGCATTCAAGTATTCGCACAATCAGGTGCAGAGCAGCCCGCAAAACGCCCACACGATTGGTGGCAGGCAGATCCGCAAAAAGATTCCCTGCCCGGAATAAGTTTGGATGAAGCATATAATTATTTGAAAGGGAGAAAGTCAAAACCTGTTATTGTTGCCATTATTGATGATTGTATTGATACATCACACGAAGACTTGAAAAATATTCTGTGGACAAATAAAAAAGAAATTGCCGGCAACGGAATTGATGATGATAAAAATGGCTATGTGGATGATGTACATGGCTGGTGTTTTGTGTGTGGTAAAAATAATACTTCGCAAAATGATGAAGCTCCTGATGGAGTACGTACTTATATAACTTGGCGCAAGCAGTTTGAAAATATTGATACCAGTACATTAACAGGCAGTTTAAAAATTGAATATTCAATGTATCAATTATCCAAAAAAAAGGTGTTTGCTGAATATAAAAAGATGGCTGATTCATATCAGCTTATCACGCTTGCTAAAGCTATGCGGGTAGATACTTTCCATTTCATGCAATACCTTAATAATTTATCGGTCAGGTATAAAGACACAATACTGTATAATATTCCTTTTGCTACAATTCCTTTTTCAACTTCTTATGATTCATTGGAAAATATTTTCTGGTCCGTATTTAACGAAAAACGGAAAGAAGATGCGCAGGCGGCAACTTTAGAATATCTTATTGGGTTTATGAAAGCTCTCGATGGCGAAAAATATTTTTTTGAAACTATGATTGGCATTGACAACTTATATGATACCACAAAAAATTATAGGATGGTTGAAGGCGATGATGATAATGATTTTAAAACAATATATGGCGCACCCACCATTAAAGTACCTGGACATTCAGACTGGCATGCCACCCTCATTGCAGGCATCATTGCAGCTAACAGGCAAAACAATATTGGGATAAAAGGCATTGCTGATAATGTGCTGCTGATGCCTGTCGTTATCGGAAAAGAAGCGCCATCAAGGGATAAGGATATTGTGTTTGCCATTCATTATGCAGTGGATAATGGCGCATCAATTATTAACCTGAGTATGGGCGGGACGCCGGCTTATTCGGAACATGTAAAAGAAATAATGGAGGCATTTGATTATGCCAGCCGGCATGGGGTTTTATTTGTGAATTGTGCGGGCAATGATGGTGTAAATATGGATAATGAAATATATAATTTGGGACAAGGTTCAAATGGCAAAGACCATGATGATTATATACGCGTAGGCGCTACCACTACTTTATTGAATGATAGTTTGGTGAGTGTTTTTTCTAATTTTGGCGGGAAAACAGTTGACCTGTTTGCTCCCGGCACAGCCATTTATTCAACCACTCCCGGCAATAAATACGACTTTGGCAATGGAACAAGTTTTGCAACACCTGTTGTAGTTGGTGTAGCAGCATTATTAAAATCTTATTTCCCATCGCTTACAGCAAAGCAACTAAAAGAGATACTTGTAAAATCAGTTTACAAACCAGATATAATGGTTATCACGCCATATAATTCAGGTATTAAAAACAAAATACCTTTTAGCACAATGAGCAAAAGCGGCGGCATTGTAAATGCATACAATGCAGTAAAGTTGGCGGATGAAATGACGAGGAAAGAAAAATAATTAGGATTAAATGTTTGTTTAAAATGAGTTACAGTAAACGCCGCCTGACCAAGTCAATTCGGGCAGGGAACAAATAATCCTGATTTCTATTTTTTTATTTAATAGAATTAGTTATTTAGTTCGCTAGGTGAATAGTTTGATAGAAGTATTTGGAGATTTACAGGGAGGAGATATCATATTGCAAAAAGGAAGTTAGGAGATAAAGGAAGGAATAAAAATTTCAATTAAATGAATAGAATAATATATATTCTCATGACCTGTGACTATTCGATACTATACATTCTATCAAAAAAATATCCTGCCATAATAGTTCTATAACCCGCAGTCTGACCCGCGGTACCGACTGCTAATTCCTATTTCCTCAACTCATCAAGCACAGGCATTTTAACTCCGCGTATTTTTTTTACTGTTGAGTATTCAATTGTTCAAAAACGGCAATCGTGTTTGCACCTTTCTTCCGGTAAATACAAAATCTTCCTGATCGGCTGAATTCTCATTTTTTTATAAAATAAATTTGTAACCTTACAGGTTACGCATTACCTTTGATATATGATCGTATCAATTGTGCATAAAGGATTGAGAAGACTATGGGAGAAAGATGATGGTTCCAGGTTACCATTTGAACAAGTAGATAAGATCAGGCGTATTTTAATGGCTTTGGATAAGGCAAAAACATTGGATCCTCTTAGGGCTATCCCCGGATATCGGTTACATCAACTAACCGGAGATTTAAAGGGGTATTGGTCTATAACAGTTACAGGTAATTACCGGATTACTTTTCGTTTCGATGGAGAAAATGTTTTTGTTGTGGATTACCAGGATTACCATTAAAATGAGCTATAAACATTTCACATAGAATGTTACGATAAAAACAAGCATTTTTAATTATGAAAAGAGCAATGAAACCTATCCATCCCGGAGCCATTCTTCGGGAAGATGTATTAAAACCCTACAATTTGACAATCACTGATGCTGCCCATGATCTGCAGATTAGCCGTAAGCAGCTAAGTGAAATTGTAAATGAAAAATCTTCAATTACAACTGAGATGGCTATTCGTTTTGAACAAGTTTTTAAGATAGCTGCCAGTTTCTGGTTGGATTTACAGAGAGATTTTGATCTTTGGAAGATAAAAGAAAGTGGTAAGATTCACTTAAAACCACTAACCAGTTTGCGTGCGTAAATACTGTGTGAATGTAACTGAATCATACAGCAGTCTGAGTTTCGGCATCGGTCGCCATGCCTCAACAATTTAACAATAAAACAATTTAACAATCTCCTATTTTCTCAATTCATCCAACACAGGTACTCTCACACCACGAATTTCCGTTTGCTTCTCTGTATTCAATTGTTCAAAAACAGCAATTGTATTCACTCCTTTTTCCAACCAGCAACCCGGCAAATATAAAGTTTGCTGTGGCCCTACATTCCAGTAACGGCCAAGGCTATGGCCATTTACAAATACAATTCCTTTTCCCCATTTACTCATATCTAAAAATGTATCGCCGGTTGTTGAAAGACTAAAAGTGCCTTCATAAATTACAGGTTGATCTTTTTTATATTTATTGGGATATCCTTTTAAGTCCGGCTCATGATCCATTGGAAATTGGTACATATTCCAGTTGCCGGTGATTTCATTTCCCGCAATTGTTACAGGGCTTATAATTCCTTTGAGATTATGAATAATCTCTGCGCCATAATTGATGCGGCCCATATTTTCTACAAGGATATCAAGCGTTGCATTGAAAGGAATATCAATATCGCAGGAATAGTTATCATAGTAACGGTTAAGCTCACCCGCTTTTTCGCCGTTCACATACACGAGTGCATAATCTCTTAGTCCTTTAATTTCTAATTTGCCGTGAATGGGTTGTGTAAAATGCCTGCTATATAAAACATATCCGTATCCCTGGTTAAGGTCTTCAAAGGTTTCAGGCGTATCACTTACAACCGGTTTCATTTTTTCTTTTATCGCGAAAAGGTCAACTGCTTTATTTAATTTGATAGAAGGAATTTCAATGACAGGAGTGGGCGCCGGTATTGGTGGAATTTTATAAGAAATACTTTTTTGAAATAATTCGCGAAGGGCTATGTATTTTGGCGTTGCCCAACCTGCTTCGCTTATCGGCGCATCATAATCATAACTTGTAATATCGGGTTGTATATCATGTTTTTCATCATAATTAGCGCCGCTGGTAAATGCAAAATTGGTACCGCCATGAATCATATAATAATTGAAAGACACACCTGCTTTTAAATATTTTTCCGTTTGTGCTGCTACACTTTCTGTAGATACTTTCTGAAAAGGCTCTGCCCAATGATCGAGCCAGCCGGGATAAAATTCAGCCACCATGTAAGGCCCTTCACCGTTATGATATTGATTCACTACTTTCTTCAGATTATCAATATTGTCTTCTCCATTGGCTGCGGGCAACGCACCTGCAATAGTACCGCCATTAAACAACGAGCTTCCATCGGAGGTAAACAATGGAACATCAAAATCTGCATCAATCAATAGTTGTTTAATGGCAGCGCTATATTTTTTATGGTCTTCCAAGCAAATATCTTTTCGTTGTGCTACATAAGAGCCAAATTCATTTTCTACCTGCACCATTATTATCGGGCCGCCATGAGTGATCTGCAAATTTTTTACCTGTGCGGCAAGATGATTAATATAAGTTCTGCATGAATCTAAAAAAGGTTGATTATAAGAACGGATCACCAATGATTTTACTTTTTGCAACCACCAGGGATATCCACCAAACTCCCACTCAGCGCAGGCATAAGGACCCGGCCTTAATATCACCATCATCCCTTCCTCACCTGCAATTTTTATAAACTCAGCAATGTTCCGGTTATCGGTTTTAAAATCCCACACACCAGGTGAAGTTTCCTGGTAATTCCAAAAAACATAGGTAGCAACGGTATTCAATCCCATAGCTTTCATCATTTGTAAGCGCTGGCGCCAATAAGCTTTGGGCACTCTCGCAAAATGCATTTCACCGGAATGGATCTGAACCGGTTTCCCGTCATACAAAAAATTACCGCCTTTTATTTCAAACGTATGTTTCTGCTGCGCAAAAGAAGAGGTTATCAAAACCATGAATAAAAAAAGAAATAAAAAAAATTTCTTCATGCAGGAATTTTTGAAAATTTATAATGATAGTATTCAAACTTAAACAATTGAATTCAAAATAATAAAGGCAAACGATTGCGTTGATTTAACTTATGCTACGTAAGGAGAATAGGAAATAGGAATCGTGGTTATTTGTTGGTTTATTGGGCGAACTTAACTAAAACATCTTTAAATTCTTTTTGTGGCAAAAAAAGAAATAGAAATTACGATTATTTCTTTGGTTACTGTCTAAAGGACTTTCCTCCAAAGGTCAAGGAGGACCCCTATGGAGAGTTCCTTGAGCATAGGGGTTCTATGAACCTGCGAAGTAATGAATTTTATTAACAGAACGCTCCACGCCGCAAAATAAAACCGTGTCAAATCAGGTTTTTAAAATTGTTTACCAAATATTGTGAGATATAACGCCCTACCGTAAACGCAAAATCCTTTCAACTCAAACTCATAGCCTCCGATTATTCAGCCACCGGTTCTCCCGAATCTCGATAACTCATCGGGACGGGACAGGCTCTATAACATGGGACTTCATCCCTTCCCGTCCGTCAGGCGGGGGAGGCACTTCGTACCCAATGAAGTCTTATTTGTTGTGTGTATTTTATTTAAAGTTCTTCAATCCAAATATTTTTTCTGCCCGCAACAGTAAAACAACAAATATCCAGGATTTCTGTTTTTTATTAAAGTATAACAGTGAAGCGTACACGAAAATAAATTTTCAATTTAAAGTATTAAATTATTTTTAAATGGCACAAGCGTGGCTAATGCACGATATCCTTGCTACCAAGCTTGCGCCAGAGGGGGGGCAATCTCAATGATAAAATAAAATTATGGACGTTGGTCGGAGACCAGATATCGGCTCTCTCGGTTATGAAGTAAGACTCATCAATTATATTGAACACCCGCAGAGGCTGAAAAAATTTTTATTTATTTTGGATTATGAGATAATCAAAGTGTTTGTCTATTGAGGTTATTTTCCAAACACTATAATTAGAGTAATTCCTTTTTAGATCAACACTACTATATTTTAAATATACATAAAAATAAACATTGATATTTCCTTTTTTTACATCTTGAATAGTTTCTGGATTTATTGTTAAACCTGTATATCCATCATAGAATGCATTACCTGATATCTCGCCTTTCGTTGGATAACTCACCCAACCGACAGTCGTAAACACCAAATGTGAAGTATCTTTCCCGCATTTAATTTTGTACATCAATGTAGAAATTTTTGCAGGCAATTTACCGGTATTTCGAATTTGGCTAGTGATAGAAATTCTATTGTCAACAAAATTAGAATCAATATTTAAATTAACAGTAGTTAAGAATGGCCGATGCTCTATTTCAAAGTTTAATTTATTGACAGAATCAATGAAATAAAATTGCTTTTTCGCCAGAACTAGATTTTGTTCAGAAATACTATCACTATGTATAGCTTCTTTCAGTGTTTTCTCAGTCAGTTTTCCTTGTTTTACAGCTTCTCGAAAAAGCCAATACGTTGCAAAAGCTAAAGTGATAGTCACAATTACAAGAGGATCAAACCATTTTTGAATATATTTTTTCATCACCGTTATTCATAATTATTTTTTTGAAAGGTTATAAATATATGATATTTCCATTTAGCCTTTGAGAGTGTTCCTATTTTCAAATTTGAAATATTTCCTAATCGCCACACCCAGGTCTGGTCTCCGACCAACCTTTATATCCTGTTTTGCCGTTGGCTGGAGACCAGACGGCGGCTCTAATTTTTTAATTTAGTTTGTTGCGCTTTCAGCAAACCTACAAATATTCAATATTTCCCTTTATATTTTAACCAAATCTAATTTTTCAAATTTTAATAAAATTTGGAAACTGTAATTATTTTTATTCAAAACCCTTTACCAATACGCATTTCATAATCAACAAAACCGATTGCCGGTTGTAGAACGAATGTATTTTTAATTTTATTTCCCAAACTTTTAAAGATAATTTCAACAGCATTGCCTTGTAAAGAAATTTGCGGGAATTAATAACTTTGCAATATCTTTAAGTCAATACGAAATTGTGAAATTAAGAATCTGAACAAAGGTTGATCAATTATGGAAAATAAAGGTTTATACTCATCGGATTTTGAGCACGACTCATGCGGTATCGGTTTTGTTGCCAATATCAAAAGCAACAAAAGCCACCGCATCGTTTCTGATGCCTTAACAATACTTGAAAACATGGAGCACCGCGGAGCCAGCGGTTGCGAAATCAATACCGGTGATGGCGCAGGTATTCTCATACAAATACCACACGAGTTTTTCTTCGATGAATGCGTCAAACTGGGAATCCACCTGCCTTCATACAGCAAATATGGAGTGGGCGTTTTATTTTTCCCAAAAGACATTCGTTTAAGGGAAGAATGCCGTGATATATTTAACCGTTGCGCAGAAACGCTGGGCATGGAAATTATGGGGTATCGCAGAGTTCCGGTAAACACCGAAGGCCTTGGGGCGTCTGCCTTATCAGTGGAGCCTGAAATGGAACAGGTATTTGTAGCCTGCCCTGATCATATTGCTAACGCGGAAGAATTTGAAAGAAAGTTATTTGTATTAAGAAATTACGCTACCAAAACAATCAATAATACGGTTAAAAAAGATGCTATTGGTTTTTATGTGGCATCACTTTCGTATAAAACTATTATTTATAAAGGACAACTGACAAGCCTCCAGCTCAGGGGATATTTTCCTGACCTCAGCAATAAAAAAATCGTATCTGCCTTTGGATTAATTCATTCGCGCTTTGCCACCAACACTTTTCCTTCATGGAAACTGGCGCAGCCATTCCGCTATATAGCCCACAATGGTGAGATCAATACCTTGCAGGGAAACCTGAACTGGCTCCGCACCAGTGAAAAGAATTTTATTTCACAATTCTTCAGTAAAGAAGAAATGGAAATGCTTTTGCCGGTTGTGGACAAAGGCCAATCTGATTCAGCCTGTTTGGATAACATGATTGAACTGCTTCATCTGTGTGGCCGTTCTTTGCCACATGTAATGATGATGCTGATACCGGAAGCGTGGGATGGAAATGAGCAAATGGATCCTGTAAAAAAAGCTTTCTACGAATTTCATGCTTCATTCATGGAACCCTGGGATGGCCCGGCTTCCATCTCTTTTACGGATGGAAAAATAATAGGCGCCACTTTGGATAGAAATGGATTGCGCCCATCAAGATACTGCGTTACCACAGACGACAGAGTGATCATGGCTTCGGAAACCGGTGTGCTTCCTATTGATCCCAATCTTATAAAAGAAAAAGGAAGATTGCAGCCGGGAAAAATGTTTGTAGTGGATCTTGAAGAAGGAAGAATTATCAGCGATGCCGAAATAAAAGAAAAGATTTGTTCTCAGAACCCATACAGCGAATGGCTGAATAAATACAAGATCCGGTTAGAAGAATTGCCGGCGCCAAGAGTAATGTTTACTCATTTGGAACATGATCAGATATTCAAATATCAAAAAGCATTTGGATATTCTACAGAGGATCTGGAACTTCTCATCTCGCCTATGGCCCTTTCAGGGAAGGAGCCGGTCGGCTCTATGGGTAATGACGCGCCATTGGCTGTCTTGAGTGATGAACCTCAGCATTTGACCAGTTATTTTAAGCAGCTTTTTGCCCAGGTTACCAATCCGCCAATAGACCCTATTAGAGAAAGACTGGTAATGTCACTTGCCACATTCGTGGGCAATAATGGTAATTTACTTGAAGATGATCCCTTGTCATGCCACACGGTTGCGCTAAGACATCCGGTTCTTTCCAATACTGAGTTAGAAAAAATAAGAAGCATTGATACGGGTATTTTCCAGGCACATACATTGCAGACCTATTTTATGGCCGATGGCAAACCGGGTTCTTTGCAAAGAGGCATTGAACGCCTGTGCCGTTATGCTGCAGAAGCAGTTGAGGACGGTTTTGAAGTATTGATTTTGTCTGACAGAGCGATTGATTCAGAACATGCGGCCATTCCTTCCTTATTGGCATGCTCCGCGGTTCATCATCATCTTATTAAGAAAGGTTTGCGCGGGCAAGTTGGCCTCATCATCGAAGCCGGCGACGTATGGGAAACACATCATTTCGCCTGCCTGATTGGATTTGGCGCTACGGCTATTAACCCATACCTGGCACTTTCTACCATCCGCGACCTGAGAATACAGGGAAAATTAGGAACTGAATTAGATTCTAATGCACTCAAGAAAAATTACAAAAAGGCAATAAATGATGGTTTACTGAAAGTGTTTTCAAAGATGGGGATCTCTACATTCCAATCGTACCAGGGAGCACAAATTTTTGAAATACTTGGCATCAATAAATCCGTAATAGATAAATATTTTATTGGCGCTACTTCCAGGATTGAAGGAATGGGGCTGGACGAAATTGCCAAAGAAACTTTGGTAAAACATTCATTTGCTTTCAGCAAAAAAGATATCCCTGTGGATCGTCTCACAGTAGGTGGCCTTTATAAATGGAAGCGCAAAGGAGAATTTCATTTATTTAATCCTATTACCATTCATTTGCTGCAACATGCTACCCGGATGAATGATTATAAAATATTTAAAAAATATTCCAAAGCAGTAAACGACCAAAGTGAAAAGGCAGCAACCTTAAGAAGTCTTTTTCAATTCAAAAAAAATCGTCCGTCTATTTCAATTGATGAAGTGGAACCGGCAGAAAATATCTACAAAAGATTCGCTACGGGCGCAATGTCGTTTGGTTCCATTTCATGGGAAGCGCACACTACACTTGCGATTGCCATGAACCGGCTTGGTGGCAAAAGCAATACCGGCGAGGGCGGAGAAGATGAAATACGTTATGAAAAATTGCCAAACGGTGATTCTATGCGCAGCGCTATTAAGCAGGTAGCTTCTGCCAGGTTTGGAGTTACCAGTTGGTATCTGAGCGAAGCAGATGAATTACAAATAAAAATGGCCCAGGGTGCCAAGCCCGGTGAAGGCGGACAACTTCCGGGATACAAAGTGGATGACTGGATCGGAAGAGTGAGGCATGCAACGCCGGGTGTGGGATTGATCTCGCCGCCGCCGCACCATGATATTTATTCTATTGAAGACCTGGCGCAATTAATTTTTGATTTAAAAAATGCCAACAGAAATGCAAGGATCAATGTAAAATTAGTTTCCAAGGCCGGCGTGGGAACTATAGCTGCCGGTGTTACCAAAGCAAAAGCAGATGTGGTTTTGATTTCAGGGCACGATGGCGGAACAGGCGCGTCGCCGATGAGTTCGATAAAACATGCGGGATTACCGTGGGAATTGGGCCTTGCAGAAACACACCAGACTTTGGTTAAAAACAAATTGCGCAGCCGCGTGGTCGTTCAAACAGACGGGCAATTAAAAACTGGACGCGACATAGCTATCGCTACTTTATTGGGCGCAGAAGAATGGGGAGTCGCTACGGCCGCTTTAATAGTGGAAGGTTGTATCATGATGCGTAAATGTCATTTAAATACCTGTCCCGTTGGTGTTGCCACACAGAACCCGGAATTGAGAAAAAGATTTACCGGAGAAGCTGATCATGTTGTAAATCTATTTAAGTTCTTAACTGAAGAATTGAGAGAAATTATGGCTGAACTGGGCTTCCGGACCATCAATGAAATGGTAGGCCAGGCAGACTTCCTCGAAAAAAGAGAAAAAATAGATCATTGGAAATTCAGCAAATTGGATCTTTCGCCCATACTTTATAAAGAATCGGCATCAAAATCTGTTGGGTTGTTTCAATCAGAAGAACAGGATCATGGATTGAGCGAAATACTTGATAACAAGTTATTAAAAGTAGCTCAACCTGCTTTGGATAACCTTGAAAAAGTAGAAGCAAAGTTTGATATTAAAAATACAGACAGGACTACCGGTACACTTTTGTCCCATGAGATTTCAAAAAAATACAAAGACAAGGGTTTGCCGGACAATACAATACACTTCAAATTTACAGGTACAGCAGGACAGAGTTTCGCAGCGTTCAATGCCAAAGGAATAACAATGGAACTCGAAGGAGATGCCAATGATTATTTTGGAAAAGGATTAAGCGGCGCTAAATTAATTACCTATCCATCAAAGAATGCAGGCTTTGTTCCTGAAGAAAATATCATCATTGGAAATGTTGCTTTTTATGGAGCTACTTCGGGTGAAGCTTATATTCGTGGCAAAGCTGGCGAGCGGTTTTGTGTGCGTAATTCCGGAGCAAAGGTAGTGGTAGAAGGCGTTGGCGATCATGGTTGCGAATATATGACCGGTGGACAAGCAGTTATTCTCGGGGCAACAGGCAGAAACTTTGCCGCAGGGATGAGCGGTGGTATTGCTTATGTATATGATGTGCAACACAATTTTGATTCTTTATGTAACAAAGAAATGGTTGACCTGGATCCGGTGGAAGAATATGATGAAGAGTTTTTACAGGAAACACTAAAAAAACATTTTAAATATACAGGAAGTACAGTAGCAAAATTTATTTTAAATGATTTTGAAAACCAACTCAAAAATTTTGTAAAAGTATTTCCGAAGGATTATAAAAAAGCGCTGGCTGAAAAGAAAGAGCCACAGATTACGCAAATTTTCACGAATGGAAAATCCAAAGAATTGTCAAAAGAAATAAGAATTGTCAAAAAATAATTCGTGGTATTTGTGGCAAAAAAATTTAAAATTATATGGGGAAAATAACAGGTTTTTTAGAATTTACCAGGGAACTACCCAAAAAGCGTCCTCCTCAGGAAAGGGTAAAGGATTATAAAGAATTTGAGGAAAGATACTCAGAAGAAAAACTGAACCAGCAGTCTGCAAGGTGCATGGATTGTGGTACTCCATTTTGCCACGACGGATGTCCGGTAGGCAATCTGATCCCTGAATTTAATGATGCTGTGTATCGCAAAAGTTACCAGGAAGCATACGAGATACTTTCTTCCACCAACAACTTTCCTGAATTTACCGGGAGAATTTGCCCGGCTCCCTGCGAGACTTCCTGCGTATTAGGAATTAACCAGCCGGCAATCACTATTGAAGAAATAGAAAAGCATATCATAGAAATTGCTTTTGAAAATGGATATGTAAAGCCCAAAATACCCAACGTAAGGACCGGGAAAAAAGTTGCTGTTATCGGTTCGGGCCCGGCAGGAATGGCTGCTGCTACTCAATTAAATTCAGCAGGCCATAATGTAACTCTCTTTGAAAGAGATGATGAACCGGGAGGCTTGTTACGGTATGGCATACCTGATTTTAAATTAGAAAAATGGGTGGTAGAAAGAAGAATAAATGTGATGAAAGAAGAAGGTGTTGAAATTAGATGTAATGCCAATGTAGGTGTTAACATCAGCATCAGTGACCTTTTGCGTGAATACCACGCTATCGTATTAGCAGGAGGATCTACCATTCCAAGGGATTTGGAAATTCCGGGAAGAGATTTAAAAGGAATTCATTATGCTATGGATTTTTTGAAACAGCAGAATAAAAGAGTTAGCAAAAAGGAAGCAAAAGATGAGGATATTTTGGCAAGAGGAAAGAATGTAGTAGTAATCGGTGGCGGAGATACAGGCAGCGATTGCGTGGGAACATCCAACCGCCAGAAAGCCGCGTCGGTAACCCAATTCGAATTGATGCCTATGCCTCCTAAAAGCCGTACTCCTTATATGCCATGGCCTACTTATCCGATGATCTTAAAAACCACCAGTTCACATGAAGAAGGTGCTAAACGTCATTGGGCTATAGCTACCAAAGAATTTATTGGTGATGAAAACGGAAATCTCAAAGCATTAAAAATAGTAGATCTTCAATGGAAATTCAATGAAGAACAAAAGGCTGCCCAGTTTGTAGAAGTACCGGGCAGCGAAACCGAAATCCCTTGTGAACGTGCATTTCTTGCTATGGGATTTGTACATCCACAACATGAAGGCTTATTAAGCCAACTTGATATTGAACTGGATGAACGCGGAAATGTAAAAGCATCCGACAAAGAATTTCATACTAATATTTCCAAAATATTTACTGCCGGGGATATGCGCCGCGGCCAGTCATTGGTAGTTTGGGCCATTTCTGAAGGAAGGGAATGTGCAAGAAAAGTAGATGAATACCTGATGGGTTTTTCACTGCTGGAAACAAAAGACCAGAGTATTTTACACAGGGTTTGATCTTGTTTTCATTTTAGAAAAAAGTCTTATTCCATCTCAACTTTTTCATAAAGACGCTTATTCGGGATTTACTTCTCCGATAAGTCTTTTCGTCTTTTCAATACTTTTGTGCTTATTAATTATATTTGTTTAACCTCAAATTTAAAAATATGGAAGCCATAACAATACATCCGAAAGATAAAGAACAATTAAGCAAAGTAGAATCAGCTTTAAAAGCTTTGAAAGTTCCTTTTGTGAAAACCAAGACAGAAAGTCCATATAACCCTGATTTTGTAGCTAAGATAAAAAGGAGTGAAAAAGCAGTAAAGGCAGGGAAAACGTACAAAATTCCATTGGATGAGATATGGAAATAGAATATTCACCAGAAGCAAAAACGATATAGCCTTTTGGAAAAGATCCGGTAATATTGTTGTTTTGAAAAAGATAAGAACCCTTTTGGAAAATATACAGGAAACACCTTACCACGGCCTGGGGAAGCCTGAATCTTTAAAGTTTGAACTCGCAGGAAAATGGTCAAGACGAATTAATCATGAACACCGGTTAGTTTATGAAGTTCTGTCTGATAAGATAATTATTCATTCTTTAAGAGGGCATTATGACTAATAAGTAAAACTGATGCTGCTGATAAGTAGATGAATACCTTATGAGATTTTCACGGAAACAAAAGACCAGGATTTTTTACGCACGGTTTAATCTTTACTCTCTTCTGTAAAGATTAGAAATTCAATCTAAAAGTAAGTTTACTGCATTCCGGATTATTTCCTTTTTACAACCAATACCTGGAAACTGCCGGGTATCATTGGTGGTCTTCTTTCCCCATTTACGGATGGGCCAAAATCTGCAGTAGGCAAATAAATTGCATGTGTGTGCACATCGAGCGCATTTGTTCTTGCTCCTCTTTTGGTAGGCACATTATCTATTACATCAAATTGATCTTTTGAAACTTCCTTTATCACAGTGAGAGTTCCTTCGCCATTAGATGAAAAAGCGTAATGCAATCCGGGATCAAAAGCAGTACCATCACAACCTTTACCAATTGCCGGGGTACTTACTACTTTACCGTTTTCAGCATCTAACACTATCATCATTTGATTTTGGCATCCGGCAAACAACCGGTTTGTTTTTCTGTCTATTGACAATCCGGAAGGAGATTCGCCCGGGTCAATAGACCAGGTTTCTTCCACTTTATAATTCCTGATATTAATCCTGCTTATCGCGCTTTTGTTTTCAATATTTACAAATACATGGCCTCTCCCATCGCTAACTGCCGTTTCGGGCTTGCCGCTTAACGGTATCGTTTGTACTACTTTATCTGTATTTGGATCAATGATGGAAAGACTCTGACTCCTTCCATTGCAGGTGATTATTTTTTTTGAATAATCGTCGTAAAATATAGCATCCGGATTATTGCCGGTTGCAATGTGGTTAAGAATCTTGTTGGTGGTGAGATTAAATACCGTTACATTATTGAGCCCTCCATTACTGGTATATCCTTTGTTCAAATTATTTACAAAAGCTATTCCATGTACACCTGTGGTGTTGGGAATTACACCAATAGAATCCCCGTTTTTTTCATTTAAAATATTTACCTGTGTGCCATGCGATACATACAACTTATTGTTGTTTACTGCCAGGTAATCCCACCATCCATTGCTTGCGATATGGAACGTATCTGTTACGTGGTAGCCGGATTCCTGGGCAACCAGGTTTAGATTGACAAAAAACAAAAGTGCAGCGCTAACGAGAATTCTTTTCATGATAGATATTTTTGAGTGACTAAAATTAAATTTCAATTCTGTACACAATCTGAAGTCACTGATAAGTTCTGCAACAACTGATCAGGTAATTCAATATATCGGAATATTAGTTGAAAAAATAATAAAAGCATTGAGATTATAAATAAATAAAAATAAGCTTCGAAAAGGAATTTTTCGTTTATTCATCAATGTTACATTGATTTAAAATTGGGAAACCTCATTATTTCTTCGCTTACTGAATGAATGCTTTCTGTGCTCCAGGTTAATAACTGCACAGAAGGAAATACGTTTGATAAAAAAGTTTTTTAGAATCTTATTATTTCTGTTTTACCTCGTTGAATGCAGAACCGGATTTTGGCCCGGATTGTAGGCGGGGGAAATTGGGTAACTGCTTCTTTCAGCACTGATGCTTCCGGAGATAGAAAAAGTTTTTGCATCATTAATATACATGAGGCCCAATGACGCCGAAGGATATACGCCAAAACTATTGGGACCAAAATTAGTGGGTTGGCCCGTTTTATTGAATCCCATATTAATTAATGAAGGATTGAGACTAATATAGGCTGGCGTAACGGCTATACTAGCGAAGGCATAGAAATTATTATTTAATCTCCTGTTCAATTGCAGGCTCATAGGTGCAGCTATAATAGTTGCATTGCCGCCATTAAAAAAAGAAATCCCGGTATATAGACCTTGGTTGGTACTTAAAAACCATTTGTGGTTAGAAATGCTATCGTGATTTGGAATATTATTTGTAAAACCAATTCCTTGTGAATAGGGAAAACCAAATGATGGAACAGTTTGCGATTTTACGGTGGCAAAAGAAAAAAGAATGGCTATTAACAAAATAATACGCATCGGATAAAATTAGTGCATAAAAGTACTATTTATACCGAATATAAGTTGTAAATAGTCCAAAGCATTTTTCTGTCGGTATAATACCATCTAATATTTACCTGTAGTCCGTTGGACTATTTAGTAAATAAAGATGGTATTATGTTTTAATGAAAGTGAATTTTTGGAAAACATTATCATACACTTTTGCATTGAAAGATAAAAAAAATTAAAAAATTTTCTCATCTTATCCACTCCTCACTTTTCAGAAAATCAACAAGGCTGGAATCATTTACAGACATAGCCGGCAGCCAAAGCCCGATCTTATCACGGTTCCACCATAAACCTTTTGAATTTCCGGGTTTTGCAAAACTATAGCGATAGAGTACTGCACGGATATATCGGGGCGGTTTCACCGGAAAAGGATTGCCTGCGAAAAGACTTACAGCACCCGGATCATTATGAAGTAATTTCCACACAAGATTGTAAGTCCAGGGATAATCTTCCGGGGTATCCATACTCGCAAACCACATTTGCCAGTCGAGGTGCAACTGGTAAGGCGCTATTTGTGGAGGCCGTTTGTCAAGGGCCACGGGTAAGCCTTTATAAATATAGGGTACCCAGTTAGCACTATCATCGGGGTTTTCATCCATTATTCCTTCAAAGACCACATTCAGTCGTTCCTGCCCCACAGTTCCAAAAGCGCCATAAGTATTTACAAGTTCCAATGGATCATAGGAAGTGTTCATAAGCTGATTAGGAGATAATAAATTGAGCGCAGGCTGAATGCTAAGGATTGCAACGATAGCAGTAACCACCCATGCAGTAGTAATCATAGGACGGGAGGGTACTGCTTTTTCTGCTGAAGATTTTGCTTTTTGGACCAATGCACACGGAAGGACTTTGGACCAGAAGCCATCATCGAAACATGCGAGCGCAGGAATTATGGTAAGCCAATTCAAAAAAGAAAGATTACCGCTGAGAATAAGTATTACCTGGAATAAAACAATTATTGATCCTGCAATATGCCGGGCAACGCGCGGCCAGAAAACAAACCATGGAGCGGCCAACTCGGCAAGAAAATTAAACCAAATTCCTGTTCTTAAAACTACCCTCGGCAAAAAATGAAACCACCTGCTTAATGGACCTGGTAAAGGCTGCGTTTCAAAATGGTAATAAAGTGCTGTTCCATTGCGCCATATTTCGTCTCCACGAATTTTAATCAATCCTGACCCAAGCATGATGCGGAAGATGAGCCAACGAAACAATACAATGATTTGGAATGGCGGCGCTCTTTTAGGAAAAGGCCGCATGTCGAGAAGAGGACAAAGAAAAATAGCAAGAAAACCAGTTTCAGTAAGTTGTATTTCCCATCCATATCCATACCACTCCTGGCCTACATGAACAAAGGACATATAAAGAAACCAGAGGATGGTAAGCAGAGGTGCGTTTGCATAACCTGCTACTACAACACACGAAAGAATAAATCCAATCCAGGCTACAACTATAAGTGATGAATCAGAATGCACCCACCAAAAGAGCGACGGCAGACGCCTGAATCCTGCTCCGGCGGATCCGAGTGCATTACTTACCTGCTTCAAAAAAATATCAACAGGAGTAAGCCCATCAGAACCTATCAAAGGAATGATCTCATTGATCAATACAAGAAAAGCCACTGCATATACTACTCCCAACAGGCGAAGAATCATAAAACGGGTGAGCCAATAGGTTCTCTGAGGAACCAACAGGTTGGAAGATGAATCAATATTGATGCTGTTTTCCATTGCCTCTATTTTATCCGGCATTTGCAATTCCCGGATTAAATTTTATACAAGAAAGTTACCAAAGATTAATCAAATAAAAAATTGTATAAAAAATAAGATTGATTTTTGCATGAGCATAAAAAAACTAAAATCTGCAAAAGTGAAAACGAAATATGATGCCATCGTGGTTGGTTCGGGGCCTAACGGCTTTGCCGCTGCCATTACCATGCAACGCGCAGGGCTTTCGGTGTTGCTCATTGAAGAAAAGGAGGTTTTAGGGGGAGGTATGCGCACAGCTCCGTTAACACTTCCGGGTTTTATGCATGATGTGTGTTCTGCTGTGCATCCGCTTGGGGAAGATTCTCCTGTTTTTAAATCATTACATCTTGAGCAATTTGGTCTTGAATATTTAAAACCTGAATATGCCATAGCTCACCCATTTGATGATGGTTCTGCAATAGCCATTCTTTCATCTATAGAAAAAACTGCAGCGCAATTCGGTAAAGATGCTGATAATTATAAAAACATTTTTTCAACATTAGCAGAAGAATGGACAACTCTCCGGTCAGCATTTTTAGGACCACTTCATCTAAGTGCTTATTCAAATGCAAAAGCAAAATTTGCATGGTATGCACTTAGTTCAGTTAGCCATTTTGCAAAAAATCATTTTAACACGAATGCGGCCCAATCTGTTTTTGCCGGAATGGGTGCCCACTCTATGTTGCCGCTGAATAAGCTCACTACTTCTTCTATGGCAATTGTGCTCAATATAATGGCACATATAAACGGGTGGCCTTTACCAAAAGGCGGAGCACAACAAATCACAAACGCTTTAGAATCTTGTTTTATAAAATCAGGGGGCGATATACAAACAGGGTTTAAGGTAACTTCTCTACAACAACTACCCTCATCCAGGGCTGTATTGCTTGATGTAACACCGGCACAATTACTTTCCATAGCCGGCGATGAATTTTCCGGATTGTATAAATGGCAATTGCGCAGGTATCAATACGGTGCAGGAGTATTTAAGGTTGACTGGGCTTTATCGCAACCGGTTCCTTTTTCAAATGATAAATGCAGGCGTGCAGCTACGATACATATCGGTGGAGGCATAGACGAAATTTATAATAGTGAAGCAATGATTTCAAAAAATTTACATCCTGAAAAACCCTTTGTTTTATTTGTTCAACCCGGAGTTGTTGATGCGTCAAGAGCGCCGGAAGGAAAACAAACTGCATGGGCTTACTGTCATGTTCCTAACGGTTCACAAACGAATATGACTGATGCCATTGAAACACAAGTCGAGCGTTTTGCTCCCGGTTTTAAAGATTGTATTCTTGCAAGAAGCGTAATGAACACTCATGATATGCAAGCCTATAATCCTAATTATATAGGTGGAGATATCAACGGCGGCGCCGCTATAGCAAGCCAACTTTTAACGAGGCCGGTTTTAAAACTTTCCCCATATCGTACAAGTGCAAAAGGTACTTACATCTGTTCTTCATCAACGCCACCGGGTGGCGGTGTACATGGCATTTGCGGCTACTATGCTGCAAGACGCGCTTTAAAAGATTTGTTTGATATATCCCTTCCCTGGTTGTAAAAAGGGTCTGATGATTATTAGGCAAATTCAATAAAATCAATAATTTTCAAAATTTTTGCAGTAACCAAGTGCAAGCAAAAATGGCAAAAAATCAAAAAGCCAGTGTATCAAAAGGTGAGTTAATAGTTATATTCGTATCTATCGGACAGTAAGTTATCCCATCTGCTAAACTTCTTAAAAAAAAAGAGAAATCTCAATTATTTGTTGGTTTGCTATGTAAGTATTTACAAAAAAATATTTTTTATTTTCAAATTATATTCTACATTTGTAGAATAATGTATCAAAATGTAGAATATGAAATTATCTCGAACTGAAGAACAATTAATGGAAATTATCTGGAAGAATGAAAAAGTTTTTCTTAAAGAAATTATAGACAGTTTACCGAATCCAAAGCCTGCAGCAACAACTATTGCAACTTTTTTGAAAAGAATGCAGGATAAAGGGTTTGTAGGATATACTTTGTTTGGCAACTCAAGACAGTATTATCCACTTGTAAAAAAGACAAATTATTTTTCAAAACATGTTAAAGGAATTATCAAAAATAATTTTGGAAATTCAGCTTTGCAGTTTGCATCTTTTTTCACAACAACAAGTAATTTAACTACTTCTGAGTTAGAAGATTTAAAAAAAATTATAGAAGGAGAAATTAAAAGAAAAAGAAAATGATTAGCTACATTTTTAAAACGATTCTTTGCTCGGGATTACTTTATTTAATCTTCATTCTTTTTTTAGAGAAAGAAAAGATGCACAGGTTTAACCGATTCTATCTTTTGTTCAGCATTGCTTTTTCATTTGCAGTTCCATTACTTGTATTTAAAACAAATACTCCGGTAATTCCTGTTTCGAAAATAATAAATACAATTCCTGATAATTTTAATAATATTATTTATCAACCAGCATCACCCTCCATAAACGAAACCAATTACTTTCCAATTTTCCTATGGATATTTTATGTAGCAATAACGGTTTTTCTATTGTACAGATTCTTTAAAAATATACTTGTCATTTTCTTCAAAATACAAAATGCTCGAACAATTCCTTATTTTGATGCGAAACTTGTGTTGACACATGACAACCTTATCCCGCATAGCTTTCTAAAATATATTTTTATTGATAAAAAAGATTTTGAAAAGAAAACTATTGAGAAAGAAATATTAACTCATGAACTTGCTCATACAAAACAAAAACATACAATAGATATTTTATTGATTGAATTGTTATTGGTCTTTGTGTGGTTTAATCCTTTTTTATACCTCTATAAAAGATCCATTAAGCTCAACCACGAATTTTTAGCAGATGAAAATGTAGTAAATACTTTCAGAGACACTCATAGATATCAACATTTATTGCTTAACAAAGTACGCCAGGCAAATAGTTTATTGCTATCAAGCCCATTCAATTATTTAATAACAAAAAAAAGATTAATCATGCTGACAAAATCCACATCTGTTAGGGTTTCAATTTTAAAAAAAATTGCCTTAATACCATTTTTTGCTGCCACTGCTTTTATTTTTAGTACAAATGCTATTGCGCAGAATACATCTAAAGTAACACAGCAAGAACAAGAACAACAACAAAAAGATTCAACACCAAATGCAATTGTTGGCATTTCACCCGGCTCAACAAGAAGTGGCGTTTCGAAGGAACTGCTTAACGAATATCAAAGCATAATTCATAAATATAAAACCGATAAAAATCCGGCGCAGTATTTTTTTCAAAAAATTACGCCGACTGACAAGAACAGGATGGAAAGAATATATACACAAATGAGCAAAAAACAACAAAAGATGCAAACTGTTACTTTTATAAAACCGCCGCTACCTTTGCCAAGAATTACTCCAACTAAGGCTCAAATGGAATCCTTTAAAAACCTCGCAATATATCGTGTTTGGATTAATAAAAAGAAGGTGAGTAACACTATTCTAAACAATTATACAAATACGGATTTTTCACAGGTATTTGTGAGTATACTTTATGGCGCAGCAAAAACAAATGTCAATTACTTATTACAGGTTGACTTGATGACCAAAGACTATTACCAAAAATATTATGATGATAAAATCGCAAATAAAGATAAAGACAATATGCTCTTCATAAGTGATGTAAGCATCAAGAAAATGAAAGGTTTTAAATAAAAATTGAAGTAGTGTATAAATAATGATGGAACGAATGGTTAAATTAATCGCGGTCTGACGATACCCGCCGCTATGATTATCACTCCTTGCGAAAGACCGCGAGCAATAATTACCCTCGTCTTGACCCGATACCGACCGCTTTGTCAATACTCATCATTGAGTGCAAAAACAGGTTTGCGGTACATCCATTGTCCTTCAGTAAAATCAGGAAATTCAACAGTTTGATTTCCCATGTTCACTTAATGGAGTAATAGCGCTATAAGCCGCTGCATCATATACATCCATTGGCGTGGGTTGTTTTCTTTCTATTGATTCCACAAAAGCATGGATCACAAAAAAATCCATTCCGCCATGCCCCGCGCCTGCGGTATCTTTGCTCCACCTCTTCCATTGAAGGGATGAATATAAAAACATTTGAAGAGATATATCCATGCAAACGATTGAGTAAAAAAAGGGGGAATGGTGAGTAGGGAATGCACAACAGTAAACAAACAATTTTTAATAATTTCTATTTTCTTCCATCATTCAATCAAATACCAGTTATATCCATTTTCGGGTATGGTTGTCCGTAACATGATATTTTTATTTTCATCCAGTTGATATGTTTTTTGGCGCCTTCTTTTTCACAGATTTTTGAGTTACCGGTTATCCCGGTATAATACAACGGTATTTTTATGATGCGTGTTATTTTAAATACTGCGGCAGTAGCCTGCGTATTTCCCAATAACCAATCGCCTTTAATTCCCGTTATTTCATTATTAGTATAAGTGGGAAGGTGATTGAACTTTTCCAGAAAAATATTTTGTGAGATGTCAATACTGATAAAGAAAAAAGAAATGATGCAGCAAAATAATTTTTTCATTAAATAAAATTACTTGAGTATAAAAGTAGGAAGAAAAATAATGGACGAAGACGTCCCAACATTGCAAAGAATTATAGAGCTATGCTCATTTTATCCGTAGGAGTCCTTCGGACAGTAAACGAACTTATATGGACGATTCCTATTTAATATTCTTCAAATCAATCAAACGAATGCTTTTCCCATAAAAGGATCACTCTTGCTGTGATCCCCGGTTTCCACGCGCCCTGCATATCTTTTCTCAAATAAATTATTATCCTTTATTTTTATTGAAATATCATACCAGTTAAAACTTTTTTTAAGATCCCATGCCGTTTCTTTTGTATCCATTTTATTTAAAACAAAAGATTGTTTTCCATTTTTATAAGAATTATCAATGATCTCTATGGCATGGTTTTCATCACTCTTATTTTTGAATAACAAAATAATATTGCCGGTCAATTTGTTTGGAGAACTTTTCTCTCGTTCATATTCAAATTGAATACTGACAAGTGGATCATTCTTATCGCCCGAAAATTCCCTGAAAAATCCATTGGGACCATAAACCCTTAAATGGTATAAATTATTTTCAAAATCTTCCAAAGGCCATTGCCCATTTATGTTGTCGCCAGCCCGCACGGCGTAAGACCAGGCTTTTAAATTTTCATAAATTTTTTGATTGCTTTGATTGTAAGAGATATATTTCCCGGGCGCATACACATTAAAAGGCGATCCGGCAGATTGATCTCCAAAAAATTCTTTATCCGCAGAAAAAATTATATCAAATGTTTTTTTATCGCTACTCAATTCACCATTCACATTTAATTGGTAAGGTAAAGCACATGAATTTCTGATGCCGGACTCCTGGCGCGGAAGCAAAGTGGATTCATAAAAATGATTCCTGATTTCTTTTATTTCTGATTTATTGAGCGCTCTGAAATCGTTCGGTAGTTTTTTAAATTTTGCGTTATATATTTCTTTTACAAAAGGATCATGTTTTACAAATTCCGGTAACGTTATTTTTTCGCCATTATAAGGCCTGAACGCAGAAGTAAGATCTCCGGAAACTACGCGCCGCCAATCGCTGATATTAGTTTCTTTAATTTCCTTTCTGGTTTTTTTTGATAAAAATTTTTCCAGAAACTGTAAGGTAGAAGTATGATCAAACACTTGTGAATTGACCCAGCCGCCACGCGTCCACGGCGATGCGATGATCATTGGAATCCTGTAGCCCAACCCTACCGGTCCTTCGCGGGCATCTTTCTTATCTAAATCTGTACGGCTTAATTCTTCTTTCATCGTTACATATTCACTTGCAGTATCAATTCCACCGGACACTTTTCCACTACCAGGATCATTTGGCTCTGGCGCCACGAATGGAGGAATGTGATCGAAATAACCATCATTTTCATCATAGTTTAAAATGAAAATTGTTTTTTCCCATACCTCCGGATTTTTGGTTAAAATATCCAACACTTCAGAAACATACCAGGCACCAAACCATGGCGCACTGGGATGATCAGAAAAATATTGCGGCGCTACGAGCCAGGAAACGGCTGGTAATTTTCCATTGTTTACATCTTCTCTGAATTGATGCAATACATCGCCTTTGGGTAATTGAATATTTCTTGCTGCTCCATTATCTTCATAAGAAAACATTTCCATTGTATGATAATCCGGATCGTTACTATTTGTAGTAAAAGCATTTTTATGAAGATTCTTTTCATAGTCAGATAACTTCTCAAAATTTTCCGGGCTCCAGGTCACTAACTCTTTTTTATATTTTTCAAGCTGTTGTTGTTTCTGATTGATTTGCTTTTCAATTTTTTTTGCTTTGTTTTTTTTGGGCTGTTTTAGTTCGGATTGTAATTCACTAATTTCTGATGGTAATTCATTCGCTCTTTTTTGTAGAAAATCATAATGCGCTTTATGAAAACGAACATTGTATTGGCTAAACCATTCCAGGTTGTTATCTGTAAAATTAGACAGCCAGTTTTCAGCATCGCCATTTAAATCTGATTGAACACTTATTTCATTTTGATACACACGCCAGGGAATTCCATTTTCTTCGAGCCGTTCGGGAAAAGTTTTCCATTGTGCTTCACGGTTATAATACAAATCAGAATTACGTACATCAGCTTGTGCGCAAGGTTTTGCGCGAATTTTTCCTGTCCAGAAAAAAGTCCGGTTGGTAGTAGTACCCGTAAGCGATGAACAAAAATTTTGATCACAAACGGTAAATGCATCAGCAAGTGCATAATAGAATGGAATGTCCTCGCGGTTATAATAGCCCATCGTCAAAGGCATATCTTTATACTCTTTATTTCCAGGTTGTTTCGCTTCCAGCCATTTATCATATTTCCCATTATTACGGGCATCTGTTTGATTTTCCCAGGAATGAGGCAAGCCTCCCATCCAGGTGGCTTTTGTATCTTTTATATTTAAACGAAAAGGGCTAAACTTTTGACCTTTTGAATTCCCCTGCAGCCACACCGGATCATTATCGGGCAAAGTGATAAATCTCGGATCGTTAAAACCTCTTACGCCCTGCAATGTTCCAAAACAATGATCGAAAGACCTGTTTTCCTGCATCAGGAAAACGATATGTTCTGCATCTTCAAATGTGGTACCCGGATCAGGATTAATCGCAAATGCTTTTTGAATGGATGCAGGTAACGAACTCCAAAGGCTTGTACCGCCGGCCAGCAGGGATGCTTTCTTTAAAAATTCTCTTCTTGTGTCCATGATAAAACAAATTATGGATTTGACAATTGAATTACTTGAATATTATTTATAGTGATGCGATTTAAATTCCTGCGATGCAATTTTATTACCATGCGCATTAATAATAAACAAAGAAAAAATGAAGATTCTGAATCCAGCTTTTTATTCTTCTTTTGATCCGGGTTGCTAAAGTTGATCATGCATCAAGTCTTTTAGCTTTTGATATATTTTTATTTCCCATCTTTCACACACTGTAAGCCCGAGATAAGGGCAGCGCATAAAAACTTGCTTTTGGCTGCAGTTGTAGAACTTTCCCTCATAAAAATGAATTCAGATTTTATTTTATAGAACAGGTTTATTTTTATTCATCGTAACCAGGTGAATGTTTTCAGCATTTTTATTCAGGATTAATTCAATCACAGAATCGTTGTCGCCCCGAAGTTGCGCAGGCAAACTTATAAAAACGTCACCATTAGCCTCCTGCGTGTAAGAAACTTTAGCACCTTCTATAAAATTTGCCTGGAGAACTTTTACTCCAGTCAATCCCGGCAATCGAAGAGAACCTGAATTTTTAGAGAAAACATGAACAAAAAGTTTGTTCCCTTTGCGTGTTGTTGCGAAGGTATCGTTGGGTGCATAAGGCCCACCTTTTGTATTATAAATACTTTCTCCATAAATTTTTAACCAATCTCCCATTCCTTTCAATCGCTGTATCTGCCTTGCTTCCATGCGGCCATCAAGCATAGGTCCTACATTAAATAACAGGTTTCCATCACCTCCGGAAGTTTTGGCTAAAGTTTGAATACACTGTTGCAGCGATTTCATTTTGTCATTGGGCTTCCATGACCATTGGTTGCAAATAGTCATACATGTTTCCCATGGATCTTTCATATTTAAAGCACCAATCTTTTGTTCGGGTGTAGCATAGTCACCTACAGATGTTGAAGTCATTTCTGCATGATCTCCTTTGCCTAATCTGTTATTAATAATTACGTTTGGATCCAAATGTTTTAAGTAATTATACATCTCCACGGCGTATTCCTGCGTCCAGGGCTTTTCCCAATCTCCATCAAACCATAGCAAATAAGGATGATAACATGTTACCAACTCTTTTAATTCACCTTTCATAGTAGTGTTTACAAATTTATCCATATCGGCTTTCGGATCAATTTCTTTCTCTCCTGGCAAATGAAGTGGATAATTGGGATCATACCAATCAAGTACGGAAAAATAAATACAAAATTTAATACCTTGTTTTTTACATGCTTTGGCCAATTCTCCCACAATATCTTTTTTGTATGGAGAGTGCATTATATTATGTTCGCTAAAGGCAGTTGGCCACAGGCAAAAGCCACCATGATGTTTAGCCGTGATGATCAGGTATTTCATGCCTGCATCTTTCGCGGTTTTCGCCCATTTATCTGCATTAAATAATACCGGATCAAATTCTTTATATAAATTGTCATATTCTTCTACAGGCACTTCGTTTCCCCTTGACCAGCCTATTTCTGTACCTCTCAACGTTACAGGCCCCCAATGGATAAACATGCCAAAACGCAAGTCCATAAAGCCATCCATAATCTTTTTATTGGTTTTAATATTGGCAGCCACCTCTGGCGTTGACTGAGCTCGAAGCAGTACGGACAAAAAGAAAAGGCTAATGAACAGTAAACAAAGTTTTTTCATGGTTTCTTATTTATTGTTTTTTATTTATTTTGTCAGTATCCCGGCATGATATTCGCCATTTAGATTTCTATAACCCAACTCTGCACCATCACTTACTTTTAATTTTTTAGTTAGTAATGCTGGCATACCCATTCTTCACTACTATTTTTTCTCCCGGTTTCATTTTTATTTCCAGGATATTCTTTTCTTTATTGAATGAATATTTTTTAGAAGTATTGGTAATGTAAAAAGTTTTAAAAGGAACTTTTAATCTGAATAAACCTCCTATTTGTGAAACAATTTCCACGTCATCTATAGAACCGTTTTCTTTTTTCGCAGAAACAAGAAATGCACCCTGGGTGCGAAATTTCGTAAATGAAACATTTTTCCAGGAGGATGGTATCGCCGGAAATATTTCCATATAATTGTTGTGGCTTTGCAAAAGCATTTCCTGAATTCCCTTTGCAAATGCAAAATTTCCTTCCAAGGTAAATGGCCGGTAAGTGAAATCAGAATACTGGCCGCCCTTCTGATCGCCATTCAAATGAAAACTATTGATTGAACAGAAATTGGTAGCAAATATTTGTAACATCTTTGCTGCACTGTCGCCTTCTTTGGCTCTTGCATACAAACTGGCCATCCAGCCAAAAGAATAACCGCACCATTCGCGGGTTCCTTTTTTTTCAATCTGGTGTAACGAGTTTTTTATAACAACACTGTCTTTTTCATTTTCAATATCCAATAAATTCAAAGGATAAATACTCATGTATGGCGACATGTGGCGATGCGATTCAAAAAGATCCAGGCCAGGTGCAATCGTAAGTCCTGTTTCATTGATATTTAATTCCGGTAATAAGTTTTTTTCTTTTTCAATCTCAACAGGAACCTTTCCTGTAGCTGCTTTACTTACTTCAATATATTCGTTATAAAAAGATTTTACTAATGACAAATCATAATTCGTCCATTGATGAAACCAGGCTTTGATGCTGTTATCAAAAATCTCAGGACTGGAATCTAATGGGAGTTTATATTTTTTTGTAACAGGATCTATAGTAAGAATCATTTTGAAATATTCATATACTTCATCAAAATAAGGCTTACATCTTTTTAATAAAAATTCTTTATTCATTCCATATTTCCACTGCCAGTAAAAGAATTGAGAAAGCCATGCCGCTGTGGTAGGACTCATGGAATATTGGATCCATCCTCCCATTTCTTTTCCTGTAATGGTAGTAACGCCAGGCACATTCAATCCAACAATATCAAAATAATTTTTAGTCCACTTTTCATTTTGTCCTTTTGTATTCCAAAGCCAGTTGGTAAATGAACTTGCCTCCTGCAAATGATTACCTGTATAAAAAGGCCAATAACTTAATTCAGTATTCAAATCATTATGGATATCCCCTTTCCATGGAGGAAGGTTTCCATTGTCTGCTGTCCAGATGGCCTGCAAAGAAATGGGCGGTGTATTGTTTCTCGCCACACAACCCATCTTGTACAATTCAAGATAGTATTGCCTTTCAAGAATAGAATCGGGGAGAGAAACAAAAGATTGTTTCCAGAAATGATTCCACCATGCAATATGCGATTGCCAGCCGGGCAACTTATTTTCTACTTTCTTTAATGGTGGTAAAGATGCTTTTTCATTATTTGAGATTGTCCATGAACCTAATATCTCGTTTGGAGAAATTATTTTCCATTGCACCAATACTTCATAATAATTTCCATTCCAGGTAGGCTGATGATAGCGAATGCTGTTGGCCGTTTTTGTAACCATTCCCTTTTTATATCCAAGTGTTTGTAAGCCTTCACCGCCATGACTGTTATCATCTTTGGCTTTATCAACAGAATTATAATTGGGAATCATTAATTCCGGCAAAATTTCATTTTCGTTTATGCCTGATTGTGATACAGGAAGATTTTCAAAAACAAAATAACCTATTTCGCTTGTTGCATGAACATAATTATAGAGCACTACTCCATTCTCAAATTTAATAGTATTTAATGCAGTTTTGATATCAAGAACATTGGAAATTACTTTTCCGAATGAGGCATAATTAAATTCCAGGGCTGCTCCCTGTATTTTTGTAGGAGCCGGATTTCTGTCATAAGGTTCATCACCAACTTTTTGCACGGTATCATATTCTCCTTTATTCACCTGTGCTACCACCCATTTAAATTTTAATTTGTCAATTTCCGGCATGGGCCTGTCGTCCCAAAGATCAATCCTGTCCAATGAGATACGAAGTTTATCGTCCTTTTTCCAAATCAATTCTCCCAGCCAGCCATTCCCGAGAGGTATGCCTTCATCCCATCTCGTGGTAAGCGAATCGAATCTTAAATTATCATCAGGGTTGGGTTGTGCTGAAATAACGTTAGAATGTAAAAAGCAAAAAAATAAAATTGATAATTTAATAAGGGGTTGACTCATATTTTGATTTTTTATCAATTTTTCAGATTAACAGTAAGCAAATAATAATGGACATTTAAATGGCGAAGAATAATTGAAGTGCATTCAACTTTTTTATTTCTTATTCCTGATTAAAAAATTTCTTATTTTACTTATCCATCACACTCTTAATTTCTTTTCCAATTATTTTACCCGGAACATGGTAATTAAATCCCAATAAAGCCGAAATAGTTTTTGCATATTGAGTCTGAAAAATCTGTTCTTTTATTTTCATTTCGCCCAAAGGTTTTGTATCTGGTCCCATCGCCATAAACCAGGTTTCATTGGAATGAGGCACATCACTTCCGTGATCTGTCCATTCATCTCCCACTCCCCTTCCATGATCGGGAAAGATAAAAAAAGTGGTATTTCTTTTATAAAATGCATCACTTTGCATCATATTCCATAACTTTTCAATCATTGCATCAAGATTATGAATATCATCCAAATAACTTTCATATTTACCGGCATGCCCATATTCATCCGTATCGCCAAAATCTATGTAAGTCACTTTTGGATGGCTTGCAAGGATATAAGATTTTGCCAGGGCGTAAACGTTCGCATCCAAACGTTCATCGTCTCCCCATATTTGAGGTGTAAAGTGTTGCATTTCATTGGCGAGAATTTCAGTTTGGGTTAGGTGATCTGACTTAATATCTTCCCAGGGAACATTGATAAGCATACTGCTTTTATCTTTATGAAGACACCTTCCTGTTGCTCTCCAGCAGGCGAAAGTAACCACTTTTCCTTCGTACCCTTTTTGGTTATTGATAAATTCAAGCACATTCGGATTGGGATTGCTGGGATAACTATTTGAATTAATAGCAGTGTCAACAAAGCCACTTAAAATTTCTGCACGTCCCGGGTAAGAAAACCAATAAGGATTCATCACATTTACATCGTTACCCAAATCACGGTTACCATAAAGTTGTCCATTCTTTGCAATATAATTCCATGTAAATGGCATTAGTTTTTTTCTTCGTTCATCTAAATTTTCTGACCAGAATTTTTTAAATCGTTGCAATGAATCATTGGGATTATATTTTTTATTATTCAGCAAATCAAAATCGGCGCCATGGAAAAGTTCCTGCCAGCGATAACCATCTATTAATATGACCACCACATTTTTGGTTTTATGAATTGGTTGTGCGTGAGAAGAGAAAACAAAGCACAGTAAATTAACAAAAAAGAGGAATTTTAATTTCATTTTAATAATAATTTATTATTTAATTAGGTATGATTTTAAAGGTATTTTAATTATAGATCAAACTTTGTATCAATTGTTTGCGTGATTTTTTCAAAAAAGAAAAATTCAATTAATGACAGCCAATACTTAGTGAGTGAATGGCATATAAAAAAAGAGATTTTAAGATCAATCTTTTAGGATGATTTCAAAATGCCGCTTTGTTTTTTATTGCTTCACCTTCTTAACCCCCTGTGATGAGAGGGAGAAATGGTGCAACATTTTGAAATGCACCTATCTTTTATTGAATGCTTTCCCAAACAGCGTCTAAAAAACTTTGTTTTATTTTTTTTACAAAATTACTTTCCTGGTTGGCCATTCTTTCGGGGTGCCATTGTACCAGCATAAGGAATGATTTTCCTTCAGGCTCTTTTCTTTCCATTCCTTCTATAACTCCATCCGGCGATAATGCATTTACGACAAGCCCATATCCCGGAATATCTGCGCTTTGATGATGAGCGCTGTTGATGCGGCCTTTCCCTTCGCCGATAATTTTACATAAAAGAGAATTAGGATCTATATCTACAGCATGATCCCTGTCCGTCCCTGATTCAAATTTTGCATGATTAAATTTACCAAATGATGGAATGTCGGGTAATAAAATACCTCCGAAATAGACATTTACTAATTGTAATCCCCGGCAAATACCTAACAAAGGTTTTTTATTTTCCTCCGTATGCTGAATTATTTTCCACTCAAATTCATCTCTTTTTTCATCAATCTCTTTTGGGTCAGTGTAAGCCAGGAATCCAGGCTGGTGATATAATTGAGGATTGATATCACTTCCTCCGGTGAGAATAATGCCATCACATTTTTCGGTATCTTTTAAATTATCCAGTTGATAACTTAATTTAATGATTTCCACACCATACTCATCCTTTATCCAATTTTCATAATTAGTATATTTAGAACCTTCGCTTATTCCAATAATAATCTTTTTCATCTTCTTCTTTTAATAAAATTAAAATTAGTACTATTTACCGTTTTCAAATAAAGTTGTTTGAAATCAAAATTTAATACACTTCTGTGATTATTGTGCGATGTTTTAAACAAAACAGAATAAAATAAAAGTTGTTGGGGATCGTAACCACAAATTGAGCCCTGAAGCCGTTCCGTCAACTTATATAATCATTTTATTGAGACTATTTTTATTCAAATAAAACATTACTATTCTTAACTTTTAAAAAAAAATTACAGGCATGAAATTTGAGTTTGTTTTTTAAAAATTTAAAAAACACATTTTATGGAAGATTCACAAAAATCAGAATTCAGGGAAGGCTCCCTGGCAAAAAAAATTGAGAACGAAACAGCCAAAATACCTTCTGATGTTTTTTTATGGGCAGCTATTGGCTCAATGGCCGTTTCAATGTCACTACAGGTTGCAGGCAAAAAAAATAAAAGTTTATTTTTGGGACAGTGGGCTGCGACTTTTTTGCTTTTTGGAGTTTATAATAAATTAGTAAAACAACTTGGCCACGATCAGTACAGCAAGTATTGAAAATTAGTTTTATAACATCTATGCTTATCGAATATTAATTTGATAAAGAATTATTATTACTTCCTACATCATAATAACATCTTCGTTTTTTAATTTTTGATCGGCGTGTTCTTTTGTTCCCGCATCAGTCTAGCTATTGACTAAAGTTTTTATCGAGAAATTGGATGGAGGTATTAGACTTTTCGTCTTGCAATGTTTTCTCTCGCCAACCTGGAAAGAGAAACAAAAGAACTATTGGCTTTACCGAAAAAAGCAAAGGAAAGAGAACGGCTACAGCCACATCCAACCTAACTACCATCGGAGGGCACTTACAATAAATTCTTATTTTTTTAGAAATGCAGTAAACAAACTTTTAGGCTGCATTCTTATTTCAAGATAAAAAATAAACCAGGTTTTTAAACAAATTAATAGCCGGGTGGGGATGATATTCTTGATGACGGCAATATTGTAAAGGAATTGCGGAAAAAATTCCGTGCTTAATAAATCAACAGCTCCCGAACATTTTTCAATTACCATGCAGATTGCCAATATTATTTATTTCTTTAGTATAATTTTCAATAACGCCCTCCGATAATTTCTTTCCTTCTTTGGTTTGAATAATCAGTTTTTGAATTTTATCTTCCGCTGAATTATTTACCATATCAGGATAAGGAGCGCCTGCACCAAGCCTTTCCGGCCATTCTCTTGCTTCTTTTACTTTTTGCAGGGCCAATTTATAATTATGCTTTTTCAAATATTGCAAAGCAAGCATCAATTTCGTTTGTGCATAAAAGTTATGTGCATCTTTGGCGTCTTCATAAGGTAGAATATTAATGTTGTCTAATATCTTTTCTGCAGCTTCATAATTATTGTTCAGCATAAGGCATTTGATGTATAACAAACCTGCCATATAATTTTCTTTATCTTTTTTGTAATAAGGTTCTATAACCTGCAACGCAGCTTTGTATTGTTTTTGGGATAATAAAAATTGAGCCACGTATTTACCATACCGCCAATCATCTTTATCAATCTGTTGTGCCTTGGTTAAATCAGATTGAATAGGCTGAAGATCAGCAGAATCCCGCAAGCGGGAACGCAAAACATAAAACGGCGCAAAGTTTTCAGGCGCACTTCCATCTATCAGCAATTGCAATGCTTTTGCTTTCTGACCATGAAATGCATATATCATAGCAAGGTAATACCGGCTTTTCCAGTCGGGTGATTGTTGGACAGCCCATTCGATTACAGGGACAGTTTCTTCGCGAAAAGGGAAGACCATATACGCATTGCCGTTATTCGCTGCTTTCAGATACTCATCTGCATCTTTATTGTTCCTATGGAGCCACGCAAGCCAATACAAAATTTCATTATCCTTTTGCGGACAGGCTTCCAATACGGCTTTACTTTCTTCATTTAAATTCAAATCGGAATACCGGGTTGCCAGGTCAAGATAAGTTTGCTGCGGCAATTCATCCCGAATAAGAAAAGTAAATAAATGTTTGTTTGCCGGATTTTTATTTTGCCAATATTCTTCAAATCTTATAAAATGATTGAGAGGATCTAACTTTAAAATAGTTGCCTTTATTTTTTCAAGTTCATCTCTATTTCCCATAGACCTGGCACAAACATATCGCAATTGCAATGCTGAAATATTTTCTGAATTATTCACGAGGCTTTTAGTGGCATATTCAAAAGAACCTTTGTAATTCTTTTGACGCAATTTTATTTTACTCAGCTCAGTGTAAGCAGCAGAGCGATATTGAGGCGTGATAGCCGCTACTTCGAAACCATCTTCTGCGTCATATATTTTGCTGAGCTTTAATGAGGCAAGTCCATAATAATAATTGGCAGCGGGATCATACGTATTTACACTTAAAGCAGTTCTCGCAAAATAATAAGCAGAATCATAATTCATTTTCCTGAATTGCAGGAACGCCATTTCATCCAAAGCAGAAATAAACGTAGGTTCTTTAAACAAAGATTCACGAATATCATTTTCTGCCTGTGCGTAGTGTCGTGTACCCGATTCGTATTTCCCTTTGAGATAAAATCCGTAAGCAGAATTCCAATCGAAATTTTTGTATGGCTCTAATGGCCTGTCTAATATTTTGGCAGCGCTGTCATGCAATTGAATCTCACTTCCTGCAAGAGTTATCTTTCCAATCTCTTCGCCATTTAAAAGAGAAACATTTTGTTGAAAAGATTGAAGTGGCTTCAAATTCAAAGGTATGTTTCCAATCAAATTTTCTTTGGCATCCCATACTTTGAGTGTGTCATTAATATAGCTCACCGGTGAAATAAAAATTACCGCGTTCCCATCTTTTATTTTAAGATTAATAACTCCATTCAAATCAGCATGAATCACACCATCTGTATTTTGAAAAGGATACCAATACTCGCTCCATGTATCTGTATTGTATGGTGCAAAATCAAATTGTTTGAAAGGACTTAAAACACTTTCGGGCGCGTTTTGATTATACAGCCTGCCGCTTTGTATTTCAGAATACTGGCCGCTGTGATCGGTTAATAATTTTTCCCAGATCATTCCCTGGCGTGATAAACCCCAAATCCAGATTTTTTTTCCAATCTTATCCTGCCGCTCCGCATAATGGATCATACCAAAATTTTCTTTTTGCCATAATACTCCAAAATATTTACTGTAAGCGCCGGTTACATGATACGACTTGTAAGACCCAAAATCATTCTGATCATAAATAGAAATATTTTTATGATTTTCCGGATTAACAGGAAAGTCATAGAGTTTGCCATCGTGAAAAATATAATGATTGCCGGGAAAAATATATTCAAGACTGTCAGCCACTTTTTCTCCCAGGTTCATCCAGCTATAATAGGGCTGTGGAAGCGAAGTACCATTGTGCCAGAAAAACCGTGTGATAAAGTACGCTTTGTCTTTGGGCAAATTTATTTCCATATTCCATCGTGTTTGAGTAAGCAGATCAAGCAGGCTGATGATACAACTCACACTTCCATCCGCATTCTTTTGGATAAGATAATTTACAGGAGTGGCTACACCTGGAGTGTGGCCGAAAATTCCAAAGTTAGCTTCCAGGCCGCCGCTTGTCCATGGCCCGCGCATCGCGATATCCCTGAATTTGATGACATCGTTATCATAAATAAAAGGCTTGCCATTTATTTTATCAATGGCTGTCCATATTTTACCGCCAATCTGTGGCAGTACTATCAATTTAATAAAATCATTTTCCAGTTCCACCACTTTCCATTCTTTGCTTACAGCATGATCTGTAAAACCATCGTACCGGAAATAAGGATAAAAAAGTGAGGCAGGATCCAGAACAGGATTGGGGTTAGAGAAAGGGTAGGTAACAAAACTCGAATCATATTCGCGAATAGTTGCATCAGATTGAGCAAGCGAATGGAAGCTTAGAAAAATAAAAAAGCAACAAAGAATATTTTTCATTAAAAATGAAATTTTTTTAAAAGTACTACACAGTAGGCAAATCAAACTATCGGTAAGCAGGCAATTTTTCAAGATTTCTATTTCCATGAATTCTAATTTACCGGAGGAAAATTATAAGGCATCCATATAGCATATTTGCTTACTTCATTTTTTACTTCGTCGCTGATAGGTATTCCCCATTTCTCAAAAAAAGGAGCAATGTTTCTTTTCGTTATTGTTGAAAATGTTTTTACCCATAAATCTCTTTTTTTCTGGTCTGTATCTGCATAACTTCCAGTAGGATCTTTTGCAGACATTGCCTGGTATTCACGAAAAAACTTTTTAAATGTTTCCCATCCAAAACCTTCCTGGAGTTGACGGAACATGATCAAGCCGAGGAAGGGATCTTTCTTCCATTTATCATAATCCGCACCTTCTTCTAAATATTTCTTCATTGCTTTCTGTGTAAAAGTGTTGGATATACCATTGTGCGCATCATCTCTTCCTCCCATCAGGCGATCGAACATATAAATAGAAAAGAAATTACAACTTACTTCTGTTGTTCCTCCGAATACCCAATCCAGGTTTTGCATATTATGACCGATCTCATGAAAAAATCCCCAGTTGGCTCCTCCCTTACTTGGATGCATCAGCAACTCCGGATTGGCAATGATATTCTCTGAAAACATTTTTTTTACAGGAGAATGATGCACCATAATAGGATAACCACTATGCATAAATCCGCCGCCGATATGCTCATCAACTACAAGTCGTTGTGCCCTGTAAAAAGGTTGTGGAATTTGCGCCAAGTCCATTTCTCCACCAATAATGAGATTCCAGAGCTTCATTACTTTTTCAGGATCTGTTACTTTCTGTAAAACAGAATCAGGTAGGGATATTATAATATCATCTGTTGCCAGCTCGCCCCATGGCGCTTTATTATTTTTTAACTGGCCTTCCCATTCCTGTTGGGTCGTGGTTCCTAATTGATACAATGAAGCAGATACTGCATGGTTAATGGTAATATCTTCATTCCAGTCATCCGATTTTGGGGAAGCGGTTATATAAATTAATCCGCCAAAAGGAGAAGCCAATCTTGTCTTCTCATTTTTTAATTTCTGATTCTTTATAATGATGGGCATTCTGCGCCAGGCTTCTTTAGAGGCCACCCATTGATTGAGACGATCAGAATGACAACCAATCTGAACTCTTAAATCTTTATCCTTCAAATCTTTTGGGATAACGATTTCTATGTACTGACCCGGAACAGCATACAATCCGGTACTATACATCGTATTTGTCCAGGGATCAGAATAATCAAGCTTTGATACAATGGGCAATAAAGAATCACTTATCTTTTTATGATCTATTTTTATGGTTCTGCCAATAAACTCATATCCATCCTTTACTTTTCCCGGAAAAATATCTGACGATGGATGCGCTTTTATTTTTTTATAATCAGTACTCTTTAATTGTTCCTCAGACCATTTAACTACGGCATCGCGAAGCGCTGAATCTTTTACCGGTAAAGGATTTTGGGGAGTGATAATTATGTTTGCAGGTGTTACCTGGTTATTTTGATTCTGTGCATTTACGGTAAAAAATGATGCAAGGATCAAAAAGGATAGTAAACATTTTAGTTTCATATAATCAGGTTTTAAATGAAAAAAAGAGAATGAATTTATTGTTCAACTTTTGGAAAGTTTTGAACTTGCCGAAAAATATTTTTCTAAAACAAGAATTGCGGTTATTTCCTGCCCGAAACCCGCCCGGATGATCCGGTCGGACGGGGACACAGTCAGGCGGGGGTTCTTTACTGAAACCTCTTATTGTATTCCTTTACAATTCCCCTCATGTCATCAAACCTATATCCTTTCCTTCCAATCTTTTCCAACAGATCCGGAACATCGAAAAAAACATGCCTCATCATTACCTTAAAATCTTTTTTATTGATATAGGTAAATTGATTGTTTTTCTCCAGCACATAAGTAATGTCTGCAGAACCGGTTCCATAATATTTTACATTAGAATAGAGGTTGATTTTCCCCACGCTCAGCCAAGGCATCATTTTTTCTTTTCCTGCAAATGGAATATTGGCTAGGTAAACAAACTGTGTTATGATACTTTTGATTTCCAGAACGGAAAATATGGAATCCCGACCGAGCAGGTTTGCTTTGTATGAAACCTTATCTAAAGGCACAGGATAATCGTATTTAACCAGTCCGCTCAGGGTATCTCCATCTTTTGTAATAATTACCCCAGGTTGAAAGTATTCCTTTGAATAATTGTAGGCTGATTCCGCCAGATTACCCGAATATGCATTTCCCTGTATGAAAGGTTGTTCTGACTGATTGTAGTTTGATAACTGCCCATCCGTAACTTGATTCCCGGATATCCTTGATTGGCTGAAAGCGCCATTAAAAATCGAAATGAAAATAAAAACAACACAAAAGCGCCTCATGCTATAAAAAATTATTGCGGTAAATTATTAAAATCAATATCAGGCGCTACTCCATTTGGTTTGCATTCTATCATGGAATGTGGGGCAAGGTTATTCATTTCTCTAAATCCGCCAGTAAACATATAAAAAGGTTATTTTCTACTCCGGCGCCATAATCGTAACGCTGGTGATGTTTAACTTTTGGAAAGTTCTAAACTTTCCAAAAGTTTTGAAGATTTACTTATCAGGTAAAGCCGCAAAATCAATATCCGGCGCTACTCCATTTGCTTTGCGTTCAATAACTGATCCTGGAGCGAGGTTATTCATTTCTTTGAAACCGCCAGTAAACATATAAAAAAGGTTATTTTCTACTCCTGCCCCATAATCATAACGCTGGTGTTTGGTAGGACTTGCTGTGGTAGTCAATGAGCATTTAGTTAATTCTATCCATGAACCAGATGGCGTACATATCCACTGGTTGCCATAATCTGCTTTGAAAAAATCGTTTCCATTTGGCCCGAAATTTTCAACAAAAGAATATAACCCAGAAAGTAATTTACCACCGGTTTTGGTTTTGTCCCATTGGGCTATCAGATTCCATTTTCCGTTTTCAGGAGCATAATAATAAGCTGTATAAATAGTATGATCGCCGGCGGGTTTAGCGCCAACCAACATTTTATAAGTCATTCCTTGTTTCCAGGGAAATACCAAATGGCTGTGGCCGCCAGAGCCTTCGTTGCCAAACTCGCCAGTAAAAACGTCTTTTCCTTTTTTAATCAATGTTACGGCATAGTCAGCAGGAATTTTTTTGGGATCGTTGGTGCTGTAATTGCTCCAAATAGAAAAAATAATTCTTCTTTCAGTAGAAGAATTTAATTGAATGCCCATATAACCTCCACTGAAACCATTGGTCATATAATAGGCATTGACAGAATTTACGCCAACAGGTACATTTACTTCATTATAAAACCAGGCGACAGTACTGTCTTTAGGATATTGATACCAAAGATGCGTAGAAGGCGCTCCTTTGTATTCACTCAGATTGTATTTTAGATTTTGCGCCGCCGGGCCGGAAATAACCACAGATTCTATATCAGGAAAATTACTACCTGTTTTACTGATTCCGTTTATTTGAATACAATGATAACGGGCATCAGGAATCGAAAAAGTACCAACAGGGACGGTAACAAAATCAGCACTTTCCTTTACAGTTATTTCATAGCTTTTCCCGGTACTGTCTAATTGTACTTTCAATTTACTATCGCCATCAGATGATTTTAATTTTAAAGCTACCTGGATTCTTCCTATTTGTTGGGGATAAAAAAATGTTCGTGTAAAAACTCCTGCATCTTTCCAATTAACCAATCCTTGTTTTGAAATATGATCGGATTGCGAATTTTCTGATTGCGGATACACATATCCGTTACTAAATAAAGTAACTTCAAAATTGTCTGTAACAAGAGTATTCGTTTGTGCTTTTGTGCATACCAAAAAGAAGATTAAAAAATAAATTGTTCCGGATAATTTTTTCATTTTATAATAAAAGGGTTATATGAATTTTAATCAATTAAGGTTTATCTATGTGTTACATTCAAAATTTTAACCGTAAGTTCGTAAGACCCGGGTACTTCGATTCGCATAGGCACACGAATAGAATAATCATACTCTCCATTTACATAAGTACCCAGGTAATGGCTATCGGAAGTTCCCTGGTAAAATATCCCTGCTGAGTTCGAAGACCAGGCTGAAGTGCTATCAATTTGCACAAAAGCGGTATTAATATTATAATACATATTAAAACCGTCCGCTATTGATACAATAGGAAAAGGCACCAAAGGATATTTGAGGTACATTGCAGTGTCTAACGCTACATAAGTATCAGGGGCATAATCCTGAAGATTTGGCAAGTAGGGAGGAACTGGATTAAGGCCTGCAGCGGGCCTCTTAATTATTTCACCGGTTTTCGGATCAAAAGGGACTCCATTTCTATCCGTAAATTTTAGGATAAAAACGTTAGGGGTATCGGCAAATCTGGTAACAGTATAATATGAAAATGGATTATTTTGCCCATTAAAGAAATAAGTAACAGGAGCAGTACCCGCTACCGCACGTCCATTTGCAAAATCGCCTGAACCAGGTGCAGTTTCCACTTGAAGCCCATCCACAATATCAATTTGCATTATTTTTTTCAAAGATTCTGTTCCTGCACTGTTAGACACCTGCAGGTCCATTGTATAAGTGCCTAAGGGAATATTAAGAGTTCCGGCATTAGCCTCAATCGTTCCATTATTTTCATTTACTACCAAGGGCGGTAAATTTTCTATCTTTTGTTTTGCGATAATGGAAGCAAACGTGTTATCGGTAGTAGGATCATAAGCTGCAGTCCATACCGCTATCGGGTATTCTTTTGAGAAAATATCATCTACAATTTTACCGGTAGAGTCATAAATGTTTGTCCATTTAATATTCATTGGAATACTGGAACCATCGGTTACAATTGAGTAGGAAGTAGCCGTCCGCCCTCTTATAATAGAAAAATCGGTTACTGCATACGTTACATAAGGGCTCAAAAAACCATTCCCGATTTTTGTACAGCCGGGAAGAATTTCTATTAAAGCAATCGCCGATAAAAGAATAGTTAAGTTTATTTTTCTATATTTTTTCATTTGTAAAAATTTTATTGTTTTGTACCATAAAAGAATAAAGGGTTGGCATAGTCTAGCTCATTAAGAATACCATTTTGCGTAATAATGCCGGAAGTCCTGACTAAATCATGTACTCCAATGTTTGCCGGTACTTGGCCCGCGGGATTATTTACACTTAAATTATAATGATACCATAACTGTGTAAAATAAACTACCTGCGGGTAGCTTGAAACTATGGGAGTGCTGGTGCTTGGAGCGTTAGGATTAGAGTTGTAATAACCAATAGAAGTGCTTTTAGTAAATTCATAAGAAACAATCGCTGTGTCTCCTGCCAATTCTGTAGGATACAGTGCCCCGGTATTTGTGAGAGCGGAATAAGGTAATGGGGTATCAATCAAATACATCAACATAGAATCGGCGGTACCGTTAATATTATTTTGCAAATAATATATAAGAGAATCCAAAGCAAATGCTGAATTCTGGTTAATAAAGTTCTGCACGTATATAGTACGCAAATTAAGGTAACTTAATATAGCGGTATTAGACGGGGCAAAGAATGTAGTACCCTGCGCATTTATTTTGTCTTTTATACCTGCAGCATTTATTAATTGCACCAAGGTATCGTACAAAGGATTGCTATTTAACACATCATAGGTTGTTGAGTCTTTATAAGTATTTACATTTTCGATTGTACCTCCTGTGATGTAATCATCTTTTTTACATGCGGTAAATACAAGAACAATCGTAAAAAAGGCTGCAAAATTTATTAAAAATATTTTTTTCATACTAATGATTTATTCAATTTAAAATGAACTATGGATTATTTATGAGCTGCCCACCAAGGATTTTGGGTTAGTAAATTATCCTGTGGAAATAAAGTAGCCATATCCAAAGGCCAATAATAGCCCTTATTGGTCGCATTTACCCTTCCACCGGCTTGATATCCTACATATTCAAGCCATCCTTGTGTGGGCTCTGTACGTATTAAATCATAATACCATTGTCCTTCGCCAATTAATTCGCGTCCTCTTTCTGTTACCACTTCATCTATCATATCATATTGGTTTGTAGGAGTTAGATACGAAGTTATTCCTGCCCTGTTTTCAGTTTTGGCAAGGTCTGCCCGTGCGCCTTCAATGTCACCTGTATAGGCCAATGCTTCCGCATCTAACAAATAAATATCAGAAAGCCGGTATAATACAAGGTTGTTATTAATGTAGGGTAGCGTGCCTGTACCTGGTGTTATACCAGGCTGTTGGAATGAAAAGTTAGTATATTTTAATAACATATAACCGCTTCCATCGCCATTAGAAGCAGGGATAGGAGTCAAAATAGCATGGTAACGTGCATCATTTGCAGTATCAAAAAACTGATCTACGAAACCACCGGAAGGAGAAACCCAACAATTGCTATTCTGGTTATCAACTATGGGCCCCTTTAAAAAAGTGCCAAAAAAACCAAATTGAGCTTCAGCCCAGCTATTTTGACTGGTAAAATTAGGATCATTGGGGTTATATTGCATGGGCAATTCAAATATGCTTTCTGCTGAAGATTCTCCTTTCCAGATATTAGTGTAGGTAGCCATTGGCTCTAAAGAATACCCTCCATTATTTATTACTCGTTGGCAAGCTGTATGTGCGTCTGTGTAATCATGTTGCCATGCATAAATATCGGCCATTAGTGCATATACACTTCCTGCATTTGCACGTATAGCCAGAGTAGGATTTCCACCGGTAAAACTCAAGTACCCAGCAGCTACTTTTAAATCAGCAATACAACTGTCAAGAACAGTGGCTTCTGGTGTACGCGCTAATGGTGGTATATTACCATAATCTGCACCATCATAAGTTTTCGTAACATAAACCGGATCGCCCCATATACGGATCATATAAAAATAAGTATAGGCCCTCATAAACAAAGCTTCACCCAAAAAGGCATTCTTTGTGCTGTTATTAGTAAAGAGCGAAGAGGACATTGGAGGTACATTCTCAAGAATTAGATTAGCCTGTGCAATCAACTCGTAAAATCTAGACCAATTTTGTAAATCTTCTAAGTAAGGCGCATAAGAGAAAAAGAATGGGCCGCTACTGGTATAAATATCATTATTTGCTGTGAATGCCATATAATTCCATTGAGTAGAATTAGGCAAAAATGTTCCTGCACATAAGTCGCCATTTACAAAAAAGGAAGCGACACCGGATGAGGTGTTGATGTCGTTAAGATCGGCACGCAATTGTCCATACATAGCCAATGCAGCTTGGTTTACAGAGGTCTGTGAAGTCCAGAATTCTGCATCATAAGTAGAAGTGATAGGTGCCTGATAAATATATTTTTTACACGAAATCCCAATTAATGCCATTAATATTATACCTGGCATTATAATTTTTAAAAAAGAATATTGTTTATTCATAATAAATAATTTTAAAAGTTAAAACCTAACATCAGCACCCAAAGTAAAATCTGTAGGAGTCGGATAAGCACCTCCTGTATATATTCCCAACTGATCCACTAATTCAGGGTTAGGCATAGTGCTGTTTTTTAAAGTGGCTATATTATCAATAGTACAGTATATACTGGCCCCTTTTAATTTTGCTTTAGTAATCCAGCTATGAGGCAAACTATATGCTAACGAAACACTACCAATCTTGAAATAACTTCCGTCTGCATTAAACATACTTGAAATAGGGATGTATTGGTAATAACTTGGACCAAATGGATTTATAGATGGGAAACCTGCCTTGTAATTAGAGCCCCCTTTTGTAGCATTTTGGGGAGTCCAGTAATTTAGCCCGCTTAGGTCAGGCAGCCTGCTATTGGCAAAAGTATAAATATTGCTGTAATAGCCCCCTACCACGCTACTTATCTGCTGCTGAAAATAGGTATTCACCACCGTACGTTTCCAGGTGAAAACACTGAGGATGCTTAGCGAAAAGTTTTTATAAGAAAAAGTATTTACCCATCCCCCGGTAAACTTTGGATTGGGGTCGCCTGTTGGAACACGGTCCCCATATTGTGCTCCATTATCTTCATTGTCCCATACATCCCCAATCTTATTAACGTCAACAAAAATAGGATCGCCCGGAACAACTACGTGGTTTCCTTTAAAATAAGTAAGAGATTTACCCGTTAGCGGATCAAAAGGTATTTCGCTCTGGTTATTATAAACGCCCGCGTATTTCAATTGAAACATTTCATAAATAGGCTGTCCTACAGCATATATCCTCCCAACGCCATAATAATCATCTATTTCAAAAGTGCGGTTATTATTAGGCAACTTGGCAATGAGATTCTTATTATTTGAAAGCGTAATCGTCATATTCCATTGCAAAGAGCTACTGTGCGAAAAGTTATGAGTATTTATAGTTACATCAACCCCCCTATTGCTTACCCAAAGATCGTTCGCATTAAAATTAACGCTTCCAAATCCTGTAAAAAAAGGAAGTTGAAAATCATAAAAATCTCCCTTGGATAATTTATCATACACATCTACAGCCAGAATAATCCTGCTATTAAAAAATTGGGCATCTATACCGATATCTTTTTGGAACATTCTGCTCCAGGTAAGATCATTTTTTGTCAACCCGTTTGTATAATTTGGTTGGATAGCAACCGAGCCATTGTAAGTTCCAGGCTGGATATATGAATTATATGGAGCATAAAAATCAGAAGATTGTCCTCCGGATATTCCCCAGCTTCCACGGATTTTCAAAAATGAAACTACATTTTTGATCTTATCCATAAACTTTTCATCAGAAATGATCCATCCTAAACCTACCGCAGGAAAGGTCCCCCACTTAGAATTATTCCCAAAACGGGAAGAAGCATCAGTCCTGTAAGAACCATACAATAAATATTTACTATCATAATCATATTGTACCTGTCCTAAAAAAGAAAGCATGGCATCTGCTGCGTAGCTGCTGCTGCCGCTAAGATTAGCTTGCGGAATCCCGCTTACTACCTGTATGTTGTTAGAAGGAACATTATATCCCGATACAGTATTAGTATTGGATACATCAGATGAAAATTGTTGTGAACCGGTTACTACAAAATTGTGAACATGATTATTTGCAGTTGTAATACTCTTATTAAAATTCAATGAATTAGTCAAAAAATAAGTAGAATACGATCCTTTATCTGATTCTGCATACGAAGGTTGTGCGATACCGCCCAATGCACTTACCGCATCAATATTAGACGGCTGAAAATAATCCTTGCTGGATGCGGTGATATTTGCAGATCCCAGGAAAGAATATTTCAGGAAGGATAATACCTTATAATTTAAAGTAAAGGATGTATTGTAATAATCATCAATATTCTTATTTCTCAATTTACTATATAAACCTGTAAAATTGGAAGAATCGAAGGCAGTTAAAGGGTAAAAAGAAGTAGGCTGGTTGGCTCCGCTAACCGGGGTATTATCATCACTGTTATTATATTTCATACCTTTTTGCCTATCGTTTTTGACTAAACTTACTATAAATTGGCTGTTTATTTTAGGACTAATGGTAAAATCAAAGTTACCTCTTACACTATAACGTGTAAATCCGGTTTGTTGAATTATTCCCTTGTCATTATAATAGTTCATACTTACACGGTAGTTGACTCCCTTATTAGCAGCAGATACAGTTGCATCCACATTTTGAATAGCACCTGGCCTGTAAAATAACCCCTGCCAATTGGTAGCATTATTAAAGGATGGATTATACATATCAGTTAATATCTGCGGAAGATTGTTTAGTTGGGATGGCGTTGCATATTGATTGATAATATCCATCTTCTGTGTTCTTTCTGCGGCTCCTGTAGCGGTTTGTAATAATTGAGGTACCCTTGTAACGCCGCCATACATATTTACACGAAATTCAGGAGTAGTAGAAGTACCTCTTTTGGTTGTAATATAAATCACTCCGTTAGATCCCCTCGACCCCCATGCAGCAGTGGCTGCAGCATCTTTCTGTATATCCACGCTCGCGATATCATTTATATTTATACCGGCCAAATAATTGGTCCCCGTGGCATCCATTGCATTAGAAATATCATCCGGATTGGTAGGCACTCCGTCAATAACATACAGAGGTCCGCTAAGCGCTTGTGCCTGTGCAATGTCAGGACTATTACCAATACTGGTATTAACTGTCGAATTGCCGCGAACAACTACTGTAGGTGCAACACCAGGTTCTCCTGAAGTTATTTGTACATTAAGGCCCGCTACTCTTCCCTGTAATAATTGATCAACACTTGGGGCAGGTAAGTTTTCTATATCTTTAGACAAAACCGTGGAAATGGCTGCAGTAGATGTTCTTCTTGATTGTGTTTGCATCCCGACTATAACCACATCATTTAACTGGTTGGCTGATTCAGTTAAATTTACATGAATACTCGTTTCACTTGCCCCTACAGCCACTGTTTTTGTCTGATACCCCACAAAAGATATTATAAGAGAACTTTTCCCTGCCGGTATAGTTATCTCAAAAGTGCCACCTTCTTTAGAAATGGTATTTGTTTTACTGCCTCTTACAGAAACCGTCGCGCCCGCCATCGGCGAATTGGTCTTAGCGTCTTCTACTACGCCGGTTATTTTTCTTTGAGCAAAGGACGTGGACGAAAACAACAATAAGGCAAACAGTCCAAAACTGAATTGAAGTAGTTTTGATTTTTTCATCTGCTATTTTTTAATTTATTTTTTAATTATTTGATTTGTTCTGCCCGGATATATTTCGGTAAATAACCAATCTCTTTTTTAACAACAAATTTTGCTTCTATTAACTATTTGTTACCATAAAGATGACAACAAATTTTTTAAAATGCCGCATCCCCGGTTTTGTGTTTTCAAAAAAACTCTTACGCAATCGTTTGATTTGTTCATGCAATCGTTTGCGCCATTTTTAAACATTTTCAATTGAAGAATCAATGCAATCGTTTGTTTGGTTTTTAACAAACACCTTCCAGGTTTTAAAAACCTGGAAGGTGTGAGGGAAGATGGAAAGTGTGTGGGGAAAATTCTGACTGCGTTTATACCTTTATTTAAAATTGTTTTTGAAGAATATTTTTACTCAAAAAGAATTGCCTATTTTTAGAATATATTTTACACCTTCCAGGTTTCAAAAACCTGGAAGGTGTAAGGATGCAAACTGCAGCAATTCATTTTAAACAAAAAACTATTAACTGCAATGGACACATTTCAACCATCTACTTACTTTCACATTTTTAATCATGCTAACGGTGATGAGGATCTTTTCAGGACGCAAGGAAATTACCGGTACTTTTTACAACAATATCATAAGCATATTGATAAAATAGCAGATACTTATTCGTTTTGCCTGATGCCAAACCATTTCCATCTGTTGGTTAGAATAAAACCGGTTGAAGAACTTATTTTACACCTTCCAGGTTTTAAAAACCTGGAAGGTGTATCAAATTTATTAAGCAAACAATTCTCTAATTTCTTCAACGGCTATACAAAAGCTTTTAATAAAATGTACGATCGCCGCGGTTCTCTGTTCCTGAAAAACTTTAAGAAAAAATCAATTGTAACAGAGAATTATCTTATTGATTGCATTTTATATATTCATCTTAACCCTGTTAAGCATGGCTTTACCTTAGATCCAAAAGATTGGGAATGGTCATCATTCCATAATTTTCATCAGGAACGCGCAAAGGTTTTAAATGTGCTTTTTGGAAATGAAAAAAAATATTTCCAGTCACACGATGATAAAAGAAAATCTTTTACTGACTATGCAAAACTTGAAAGTTATTTTCTTGATTAAGGATCCTTTATACTCCTTTTAATCGGATAGTTCGCAGTTTTAAATTTTAGTAAATACCAATCTATAAACACCTTCCAGGTTTTAAAAACCTGGAAGGTGTGGGGAAAAACCAGGAAGGTGTGGGGAAATTTTAAAACATTTTATCGTAATTTGTGCTCACACTGCTTTTATGGACAATAAAATAACCACTCTCAAAGAAATTGCAAGCCGTTTGAAATTTTCTGTTTCAACCGTATCAAGGGCATTGCATAATCATCCGAGCATCGGGCTGCGTACTACCGCGCAGGTCCAAAAATTAGCCAAAGAATTAAATTATGAACCCAATCAAACTGCACTTTTATTTAAGCAACAAAAAACGAATACTATCGGGGTTATTCTTCCCAATCTTAAAGAAGAATTTTTTTCGCAGGCCATCAATGGAATTGAAGATGTAGCCAAACAAAATAAATACAGCGTTCTTATTGGCCAATCCCACGATGATGTGGAGCGTGAAAAACAAATCATCACCGCCATGAAAAATCAGCGCGTAGATGGCCTGATCGTTTCTATTTCAAAACATACCAAAAATTATGACCACCTGACTGGCATGGGTAAATATAATATTCCCATCGTTTTTTTTGACCGTGTCCCCGACCTGCCAACCGTTCACAAAGTTTCATCGGATATATCATCAGGTACCAAACAGGCCATAGAATTTTTGATTAAAAAAGGACATAAAAGAATCGGGGTAATCAATGGCCCTGCAGAAATGAAATCCTGTATGGAACGAACCAATGCTTATATGGAAGTACTGCAAAAGAAAAAAATAAAAATTGATATGTCACTTTTAGTAACTACCGATCTTACGCAGGAAAAAACTTACGAAGCGATGGAACAATTGCTGAAATTAAAACAACCCCCTACGGCAATCGTTACTATTAATGATTATGTAGCCTTAGATGCCATTCAGTATGCCAGGAAATCAAAATTAAAAATTAACAAGGATATCTGTTTTGTGAGTTATGCCAATTTGCCTATTACCAATTACCTGGAATTCCCGCCCCTGGCATCGGTAGAACAATTCCCTTATCTACAGGCAAAAAAAGCCACAGAAATATTATTTGATCTTTTTAAAAACCAAAAAAAACCAGATACAGAAACTGCTTTCAAAAATATTATTATTGAAGGGCAATTGGTAGTGCATAAAAAATAATGCAGAAACTTTTGGAAAGTTTATTTCGAAAGTCTAATTCGAAATGCGGGTTTGCTAACTTTTCAAAAATTAGAAGGCACGTTTAGACAATTAAAAGAAAGTCAGAAACTCTACTTTTTATTCGTTTACTGTTGAAAAAACTTTTGGAAAGTTTATTTCCAAAGTTTATTTCTAAATGCGGCTTTGCTAACTTTCCAAAAGTTAGAATCTGAAGAAACTTTTGGAAAGTTTATCTCGAAAGTTTATTTCTAAATGCGGCTTTGCTAACTTTCCAAAAGTTAGAATCTTAGAAAACTTTTGGAAAGTTTATCTCGAAAGTTTATTTCTAAATGCAGCTTTGTTAACTTTCCAAAAGTTAGAATCTGAAGAAACTTTTTGAAAGTTTATCTCGAAAGTTTATTTCTAAATGCGACTTTGCTAACTTTCCAAAAGTTAGATGGCGTCAATGCAGGCAGCAGTAATAATTTTTTCTATCTGCTCATATTCCAATAAAAAACCATCATGCCCGTATAAAGAATTGATGGCTGTAAACTCAGCGCCGGGGATATTCTCTGCGATAAATTGTTGTTCATTTACAGGAAAGAGAATATCGGTTGTAATGCCGATAGCTGTTGTTTTTGCTTTTATTTGCTGCAAAGCATTTTCAATACTTCCGCGCTCACGGCCCACATTTTGCGCATCCATTCCTTTGCTCAAAAAATAATAACTGAATGCATTGAATCTTTTGCTCAGTTTTTCTCCCTGGTATTTTTGATACGATTCGCTTTTGTAATTTTCAATCTTATCAATGTTGTGTTCACTCTGGCTGGCATGATAGGTTTCATAATGTCTGTAAGAAATTAGTGCAATACTTCTCGCGGCTTTCATTCCTTCTATTCCCGCTTGCGGATTATTTTCTTTCCACGTATTATCAGCTTCGATACACATTCTTTGCGAAGCGTTGAAAGCTATGCCCCATGCAGAATGCCGTGCATTGGTAGCGATAGGAAAAATATATTTAAACAGGTCAGGTTCTTCAATCGCCCATTCCAATAATTGTTGTCCGCCCATGGATCCGCCAATACCGATTTTTATTTTTTCAATTCCTAAATGATCTTTTAAAGGCTGATAAGCATGTATCATATCTCTTGGCGTAAAGAAAGGAAAATCATGATAATAAATTTTCCCGGTCTCCGGATTTTTATCAAGCGGCCCAAGGCTCCCATAGCAACTTCCCGGCATGTTTACACAAATAATAAAATATTTATCCGGATCAAATAATTTTCCTTCGCCTACTAACCCGGGCCACCATTCTGATGCTACACTATTGGCAGTGAGCGCATGAAAGATCCACACTACATTATCTTTGGATTGATTTAAAGACCCATAAGTGGTATATGCCAAATGATAGCTGTGTAAAGTAATTCCTGATTCGAGCGTTAAAGATTTATCAGAAAAGAAAGTATGGTAAGCCAAATTTTCAGTATTTAAAAAACAAATAAACAACATCCCCGAAATATTTCAGGGATGTTGCTGCAAAAATAATGATCTGATCTTAAATTGCTTATTTTGAAAAAACCTTTTCAAAAGCCTGTTCAATATCTGCTTTGATATCATCTATATGTTCGATACCTACCGAAACTCTTAAAAGTCCCGGAGTAACGCCGGCAGATAATTGTTCTGCATCGCTCAATTGCTGATGTGTAGTTATTGATGGCTGAATGATGAGTGTTTTTGTGTCGCCTACATTCGCGAGGTTGCTGATCATTTTTAAATTATCAACAAATTTTGAAGTATTCTCTTTACTACCTTTCACCTCAAAAGAAAGTACAGCGCCGGCTCCTTTTGTAAGATATTTTTTTGCATTAGCATAATATGGACTGCTTTCAAGTCCCGGGTAACTTACTTTTGATACATGAGGATGTTTTTCCAGCCATTGAGCCAATGCCAAAGTATTTTGAACATGGCGCTCTACACGCAATGATAAAGTTTCCAATCCCTGTATCAATAAAAATGAATTGAATGGAGAAATAGCCGGGCCGAAATCTCTTAATCCCTCTACTCTTGCTCTGATGATAAATTGAATATTTCCGAATGGCCCTTTGCTGCCGAAGACATCATTAAAAACCAAACCATGATATCCTTCTGATGGCTCAGAAAATACAGGAAATTTTCCGTTGCCCCAATTGTAATTTCCTCCGTCAACGATAATGCCTCCAATGCTGTTTCCATGTCCGCCAATCCATTTGGTAGCGGCCTGAACGGTAACATTAGCTCCATGTTCCAATGGACGGAAAAGGTAGCCTGCACAAGCGAAAGTATTATCTACAATAAAAGGAAGATCATGTTTTTTTGCAACCGCTGCTAATTTATCAAAATCCGGAATACTGAAATCCGGGTTGCCGATTGTTTCTGTATAGATAGCTTTTGTCTTTTCATCAATAAGACTTTCAATACTATCTGCATGATCGTCTTTTGCAAATCTTGCTTCAATACCTAAACGTTTAAAAGCTACTTTAAATTGATTGTGAGAACCGCCATAAAGAAATGGGCTGGTAACAAAATTATCTCCTGCCTGTAAAATATTATTTAAAGCGAGGAATTGTGCTGCTAATCCTGAAGAGGTTGCCAAAGCTGCAACACCGCCTTCCAAAGCCGCTACGCGCTTCTCAAAAACATCGGTAGTCGGATTCATGATGCGGGTATAAATATTTCCAAATTCTTTCAGCGCAAAAAGATTGGCGCCATGTTCAGAATTTTTGAAATTAAAAGAAGTGGTCTGATAAATGGGTACTGCCCTCGAACCGGTTGTAGGATCAGGCTCCTGGCCTGCGTGTTGTTGTAATGTTTCAAAATGTTGAGTGCTCATAAATGTTGATTTATACAATTAAAATTAAAAAATTATTATTTATTATTTAGGATAAGGCGTAGCCTTAGAATGGATGATATGTAAAATAGAATGCCTTACGGCATACAGCGGTTGTACATGCAAATAATATTGCCTGGAAAAAAATATTGAAATATGGTTATTGAGCGTGTCATTAATAATATCCTACAAATATAGTAGGGAAAAGGTGATACCAGCAAATTTTTTTTGAAATCAAATCTGGCGTCTCAGGAAGTTTTTAAATCCGGGAATTTGCCTTTAGGAAGAGTTGAGAAATTAAAAAACCAATTATTTCTTCAAAAATAAAAGTATAAAACCAAACGTAACTGCTACCTGCCCTACCCAAAAGATGAACATCCATTTGATGATTTCAGCTTTGGTATTTGCCACCATTTCTCTTACATTTAGGATATCTTCTTTAGTTGCTAATATTTTAGTGTTATCTTCAAATTTGTCTTTAATCTTTTCTTCAATATAAGAAGTATGCGTTTCAGCCGTTTCTTTTCCTACTTTAGTAGAAAGTAAATCATATAATCTGGTAGTGGAAATAGTCATATTAATTTATAAACTGTAACAAATATAAACTTTATCAGTAAAATATTATTGTCGCAGGGGATTCTTCTATATTGTTGAATAAAATAGAAACGGGAATCTCAATTATTTGTCTAGTTACTGCAAAATATTTTCTTCTTAATTTCCAGCAAAAAATACCTCACCCCAACCCCTCTCCGATGGAGAGGGACACGCTCTATTAAAAAATCCGTGGAAATTTGTGTAATTAGTGGCAAAAAAAATCCGTCGCAAAAAATAGAAATCTGAAATAATTGTTTGTTTACTGCGGCTAAAATCTGTGAAAATCCGTGTAATCCGTGTAATCCGTGGCAAAACAAATTCGTGTAAATTCGTGCAATTAGTGGCAAAAAAAATCGTGGTAAAAAAAATAAAATAAAATGGAAACCATTCGTTGGGGAATCATTGGCTGCGGTGATGTTACAGAAGTGAAAAGCGGCCCTGCATTTAATAAAGTAAATCATTCTTCACTGGTTGCTGTAATGCGCCGTGATGCAGATAAAGCAAAGGATTATGCAGCGCGGCATCGTGTTCCAAAATGGTATAATGATGCCAATGATTTGATCAATGATGAAGAAGTTAATGCAATTTATATTGCCACGCCGCCTGCCTTTCATGAAGAATATGCAATCGCGGCCATCAATGCAGGAAAGCCGGTTTATATTGAAAAACCAATGGCTTTAAATTTTGAATCTGCAAATATGGTTGCTAAAGTTGCAGAAGAAAAAAACATAAAAGTTTCGGTTGCACATTACCGCCGCGGGCAACCACTCTTTAATAAAGTAAAACAATTATTAGAAGAAAAAATTATTGGCGATGTACGTTTTGCACGATTAGAATTTTATAAAAAACCACTCCCTAAAGAAGCGCTTACTATTCCAAAAGTAGCATGGCGGGTAAATCCGAAAATAGCCGGTGGCGGCCTATTTCACGATATTTCGCCACATCAGATTGATTTAATGTATTGGTTTTTCGGAGCGATCGAAAAAGCATCAGGATATGCTGGCAGTCAAACAAAAATGTATGATGCAGACGATATTGTTACCGGAAATATTTTATTCAAATCGGGAGTTGTATTTAATGGTTTGTGGTGTTTTAATGTAGCTGAAGAAAATGTAAAAGACCTTTGCGAAATTCAGGGGTCTGAAGGAAAAATGCGTTTCCCAATCTTTGAACATAAAAAAATTGAGATTATCAAAAATGGAAAAACAGAAAACATTTTGTTTGAACCGCTTGAGCATGTACAACAACCTTTGATACAAAAAATAGTTGATTATTTTTTAGACAAAGGGCCAAATCCATGCAGCGCAAAAGATGGCGCAATTGTGATGCAATTGATGGATGAGTTTACGGGGAAATAGGTGTGAGGTATCAGGTTTTAGATTTTAGGAAAATAAAAAAAGTAAATAAAGATTCTTGAGAAATATCTGCATTTATATTATCAGTTTGTTTAGCATTATTCTTCTGTCGTGCAACAATTCTATTACTGCAAGACATGAAGGGCCAATACAAGACCCGAAATATATTTTAAGCAATTTTACGAATTTTTGGACTTATTGGTACAATGATGTAAGGCTATCAGAAGATTTTATTTCTTATGATGAAAATGATTCTGTTGTTACAAAAGATTTCTTTTTGAAAAAGATTTTATCAGGTAAATATTTGCCCTTGAAATTAAAATCAAATGATTCTTTAAATTACTATAAACTTTATCAGATAAATAAGGTTAGCGATAGTGCAATCACTGAAAATATCATAAGATTTGGTGAACTATATTATCAATTTTTTCAAATGGAAGGTAAACCGCTTCCCGGATTTCACTTTGTTGATTTAAACGGAAACGTTTATGATAGCAATACCTGCAAAGGAAAAATCCTGGTTCTCAATTTCTGGTTTATTGGCTGCACTGCTTGCGAAAGAGAAATGCCCTTCCTTAATAAACTTGTTGCTTCATATAAAAACCGCAATGATGTGCTTTTTGTGGGTATTGCACCTGATAATGAAAATGAACTGAAAGCTTTTTTAGAAAAAAAACCATTTGCTTACGCAATAATTCTGGATAAAAGTTTGTATGTTACCGATACGCTCAATATTCAGATGTTCCCAACGCAAATGATTGTTGATAAAAAAGGTTTAATTGCAAAAGTTCCCGAAGATTATAAGCAAGTGGAAATCGAATTAAAAAAAGAATTATCAAAATAGATTAGGAGAAGAATAGCTGAAAGGCTGATCCGGTAAACAAATAAATATTACGGATTCTTGTTTTGAAAAAACACTAAATCAATGATCATTTGAAAAGCGTTTTCTATTTTAAAAAAATCCAATCATTATCTTCGCGCGCAAAAATGTACCAACTACTTCGTAAAATATTATTTTGGTTTGATGCAGAAGAAGTACATTATTTTTCAATGAATATGCTTTCTTTTTTTTGTAAATTTTCTTTTATAAAAAATTATTTAAAAAAGAAATTTACTCCTGCAAATTCAAATTTTTCAAAAGAAATTTTTGGTATTAAATTTTCAAATCCTGTAGGCCTTGCAGCAGGTTTTGATAAGAATGCAAAATATCTGAATGAGTTGGAAACATTAGGTTTTGGTTTTATAGAAATAGGAACTGTAACTCCTTTGCCACAGGATGGAAATCCCAAACCAAGGCTGTTTCGTTTACCAAAAGATAAAGCATTAATAAACAGGATGGGTTTTAATAATGACGGCGCAAAAGCAGCAGCAGAGCGGGTTAGAAAATTCAGGAAGCAGCAACTATCAGCTATCAGCTATCAGCAATCAGCTATCGGCAATCAGCTATCAACATCCAATATTCAATATTCAGGTTTGATCATCGGAGGCAACATTGGGAAAAATAAAACGACACCCAACGAAGATGCGTGGAAAGATTATGAGATCTGTTTTAATGAATTACATGATGTAGTAGATTATTTTGTAGTAAATGTAAGTTCGCCAAACACGCCGGGATTAAGAGATTTGCAACAAAAAGATTCTTTAAAAAAAATTCTCACCAACCTTCAGCAAATCAATAAAACTAAAAAAAATCCAAAACCTTTGCTCTTAAAAATCTCGCCGGATCTCAATCAAAATGATTTGGATGATATTATTGATCTTGCAATGGAAATTCAATTAGATGGATTGGTAGCAGCGAATACAACTATCAACAGAAACAATTTAATTACCAATAAAAAAACTATTGAAACGATTGGTGCGGGCGGATTAAGCGGAAAGCCTTTAAATGAAGAATCGAAAAGAATTACCAGTTACATTCATAACTGCACAAAAGGAATGATTCCGATAATAAGTAGTGGCGGCATTTTTACTGCTAATGATGCAAATGAAAAATTTGAAAACGGCGCAAGCCTTATCCAGGTATGGACTGGTTTTATTTATGAAGGCCCGGGAATAGTGAAAAAGATTTTGTCAGTTAACGAAAGAAAATAATTTTATATTAATCCTTTACTATTATTAATTCCTTTTATTTCTAATTAACTTCTTGATTTTTGAGAAAGAATTCTATTATCTATTTCCTCAAGCATCAGTTTGGAAACAAGTAAATACATTTGATTTAGTTTTTCGTTATTGCTGCCATAAAATATAAAAGGGGTGAGTGCTATCATATAGGCTGCCCCCTTGTGAAGTTCATGCAGAGATTCAGAAAAATAAATGAACAAAGCACCTGTTAAAGAAAGAAATTCATCAAAAGATAATTTATGCCGATGCGGGAAAAATTGATGAATATCAAATTCTGAACCTATCAATTTTTCTAATTCTTCAAAATTATTTCGCCCGGTTTGACAAACAATGTAATTGACAAAAGCCATTATTTTATTAGAAAACTTCTGGTACGTTGAAACAAGAGTTTCATATTCTTTTTCCTTATCACCAAGCAGATCATAAGCAAAAGCCAGTAAATTATGAAAGTAATATTCATTTGGATCTGCAGCAATCCGCGATTCAATTTCAGGAATAGTATCATTTGGATTTTGAACTGCTTTTTCATGCAATAATTTATAAAGAGATTCATTTTCCACACTTGAAAATACCGGATCATCTGCCTCATCCTCATCTACAATTTCCCATGTATCCACTTCATCAATAATTTCATCCATTTCCGCAATTTCTTTTTTTGTGCATCCTTGTTTATACATCGCAAAAGCTAACTTGGTCATATTTTTTGGCGAACACTTTTTTTTACCTTCAAATATTGCCGTTATATTTTCTGTGATAAGTTCTTCTTCATCGAAATCATCTTCATCAAAATCATCTTCATCAAAATCGCTCTCATTTGAATTATCCTCATAATTTAAATCTTCTTCTGTAATTATGGTGAAATTTCCTTTTCCCGCAGTTCGTTCCAAAGTGGCAATAATATTTGTTGGATGTTTTTCTTTTCCCACGAATATTGCCGGTTTGCCGTTATAACCAAATTCTATATCCATCAGCTCAATCCTGTCATCATCTTCTTCCAATAAATATTGGGAAACTTCAAAGTCTTTGTGCGGTTTAAATCCATAAGATTCTGCATAATCTATAGCGCCATAAATAATATTATGGACGATTGCATATTCAGTTTCTACAAATGCTTCCTGCTCTTTCAGTTTGTCTAATAACTCATTAAATTCAGCATAAGTATTAAAATAATAAAACGTCTCTTTTACTCCAAGACAAAACACATCAACCAAAAATACTCCAAAAGTATAATTGCCATTTGAATGATTCCGTGAGACAACTATTGTTGCAAACCCGCTCTCCTCCCAGCTTTCATTCAGATAACATCTTCCTATTGGTAAATCTCTTGCTCTTGTTTTAATATAATTTTCAGGAGATAAATTTCCCTGGCTACTTTTTTTTCCTTTATGTTTTGACATTTTATTACAAATATTTTTAGATAGTTCTTTAATCGTTTTTATATTCAGGTTCGTCCAACTGCACTACTTTTTTATTTTGTTTTTTTATCATTATCATATTCAGTACTTCCACAATAAATGAAAATGCCATTCCAAAATAAATATAATTTTTCAAATGAAGATCTTCTGCTTTTTCTGACGCCCAACCCTCTATGACAAGGCTCAATCCAATCATTACCAAAAATGAAAGCGCCAGCATTTTAAAAGTAGGATGTTTTTGAATAAACGCAGCTATGTAGGGGCTAAAAGCAAACATGATGATCATAGCAATAACCACAGCAGCAATCATTATCTCCACATGCTTTGCAGTACCGCCTGCAGTAATCACACTGTCAAAAGAAAATACCATATCTACTAATACGATCTGAAAAACAGCCTGCGGGAAATTCAGCTGTTTTTTTGGGGGTTTTAAAGTGTTTGGATCTTCACCTTCTAATTTTTGATGTATTTCATGTACCGATTTATAAATGAGAAATATACCGCCCGCGAGCATTACAATACTTGCCAAATCAAATCCTTTATCAAAAACAGTTAATATTGGCTTCCCTTTCCGGGCCAGTAACCATCCTAAGCCGAGTAATAAACCACTTCTCACAACTGAGCCCATTATTACCCATGCCAGTCTTGCTTTTTCGTGCATTTGGCTGGGTAGGCGGTTGATAATAATGCTTACAAAGATTACATTATCTACTCCCAGGATAATTTCGAGAATAACAAGAACAAAAAAACTGATAATGCTATCAGTTGTTAATAAATGACTCATCCAAAAAGTTACTATTTATAAAAACTTAATTCCCATTTTCGTTTCTAACTTCCACCACTTTGTCAACAATATATTTTGTATCACCACGCCAGGGTAGTTTAGCCATTTTTTCTTTATAATGTATACTGATATCTTTCCCTTCAAGCATTAATAAGGTATCTGCTACCGCCTGGTTGGTTACAGAAAAATCCCACATATAATTCATCATCATGCTATTATTGGTGGCATTGGTAACGCCTCCCAGGTTCATTTCCCCTTCATAAGTTTTGAATAGGAAGCCCTGCTTTGAAAATTTAATCAATTTTCCCGCACGGTTCCCTTCGCTGTAGGTATAACTGTAACGAGCCACAAAAAAAATTACCAGGAATACAATAATGATCCCGAAAAAAGGCAATAGGAATTTTTTCATTGAAAATATTTTCGCAAACATAAACATTTCGCTTAAAAATTAAAGACATAAAGCTGAGAGCTCAAGGCTCAAGGCTGAAGGCTTAAAGTTGTAAATTGCGTAGATTTTAATTTAAAAGAAAAATTTATGAATATAGGTATAGTGTGCTATCCCACTTTTGGAGGAAGTGGTGTATTAGCAACAGAATTAGGGAAAGCGTTAGCAGATAAAGGGCATAATATTCATTTCATCACTTACGATCAGCCCGTAAGGCTCGGCGGGTTTCATGCCAATATTTTTTATCATGAAGTAAGCGTACCCACCTATCCTCTCTTCGATTACCCACCTTACGAAACTGCTTTGGCGAGTACTATGGTAGACGTAATCATCAACCACAAAATAGATCTTCTGCATGTTCATTATGCGATACCCCACGCATCAGCAGCATACATGGCACGGCAAATACTTTTAAAAGAAGGCATCAATGTTCCCGTAATCACCACATTGCATGGCACAGATATTACATTGGTAGGAAGAGATAAAACTTATTCGCCTGTAGTTACATTTTCTATGAATGAAAGTGCTGCTATTACTGCTGTTTCAAAGAATTTAAGGGATGAAACTTATAAGAATTTTAAAATGGAAAAAGAGATAGAAGTAATCTATAATTTTGTGGATGCGAAACGCTTTAATAAAAAACCCGTTACTCCTTTCAGGCAGGTAATCGCTCCTAATAATGAAAAAATATTATTGCATGCCTCCAACTTTAGAAAAGTAAAAAGAGTGGAAGATGTAGTGAAAGTTTTTTCTAAAGTAAATAAAATAATCCCTACCAAATTATTGTTCGTCGGCGACGGTCCTGAGCGTTCATCTATTGAAGATCTGTGTAGAAAAACCTGCGCCGGCAATGATATCAGATTTTTGGGAAGACAGGAAGAAATGGAAGAAATTCTTGCAATCTCTGATCTGTTTATTTTGCCAAGCGAATACGAAAGTTTTGGTCTGGTAGCCCTGGAAGCTATGGCTGCAGGGGTTCCTGTAATTTCTACCAATGTGGGTGGCTTGCCTGAAATAAATATGAATGGCGTTACAGGATACTTAAGCAATGTAGGAGATGTAGATGATATGAGCAATAACATCATCAAAATACTTTCTGATGAAAAAGCATTAGCAAAAATGAAAAAAAATGCATTAGCGCAGGCTATGAAATTTGATATTACCAATATTGTTCCTCAATATGAAGATTTATATGAAAAAGTATTGAGGGAGAAATAGGAATAAAAAATAAAATCATTAAATTGATCAGGACGAACACAGTAAACCCACAAATATCTAAGATTTTGATTTCGGATTCAAAGTTTAGATAACTTTTTTATTTCTTATTTTTTATTTCAAATAGTACTAAATAAAAGATTTCCTATTTAATGTTCAATATTCAATGTTCAATGTTCAATATTCAATGTTCGATATTCAATCATCAATGTGAGACAGTAAACAAACCCCGCCTGACTGCGTCTTTCGGGCAGGAAATACTAAAGATTTTGATTTCGGATTTAGATACTTTTTTATTCGTTATTTTTTATTTCTTATTTTTCATTTCAAATGACCAACAGGCAGATATTTTTAAATCACACAGGACAAACATCGCCAAACCCGCTTGCACTGGAAATTATACGAGCCGATGGAAGCAGGCTCTATGATATTAATAATAAAGAATACATAGATCTTATTGGAGGCATCAGCGTTTGTAACACAGGGCATGGAAATAAAAAAGTAATTGATGCGATAAAAAAACAAGCAGATAATTTTATGCACGTGATGGTAAACGGGGAACTGGTCTTATCTCCGCAAACTGCCTATGCAAAATTGTTGATTGATCATTTGCCTTCTTCCCTTAATTGTGTTTTTTTTACTACATCGGGTACAGAAGCTACCGAGGGCGCTATGAAATTAGCAAAACGTTTTACCGGGAAAACACAAATTGCGGCATTTAAAAATTCTTATCACGGAAGCACACAAGGCTCTTTGAGTATCATTGGTGATGAATATTGGCGCAATGCTTTTCGTCCTTTATTACCCGATATTTTGCATTTGGATTATAATAATTTTGAGAGCCTTGAATTGATAACCACCCAAACTGCCTGTGTAATTGCAGAAACTATTCAGGCAGAAGCAGGCGTAATAGTGCCGGATAAAAAATGGATGCAGGCTTTAAGAAAAAAATGCACTGATTCGGGAACATTATTAGTACTTGATGAGATACAATGTGGCTTTGGCCGTAATCGAACTTTGTGGGCATTTGAACAATTTGATATTATCCCGGATGTATTATTATTAGGAAAAGCACTTGGCGGCGGAATGCCATTAGGTGCATTTATCGCTGATAAAAAGATAATGGATTCTTTTACCAACAATCCTGTACTCGGCCATATCAATACATTTGGCGGCCACCCTGTTTGTTGTGCTGCAGGACATGCGTCAATGCAATTTTTATTAGAAGAAAAGATCATTGAAAAAGTTTTTGAAAAAGAAAAAATATTTCTTGAAAATTGTAATCATCCTAAATTAAAAAATATCAGAAGCTGTGGATTGATGATTTCGATTGAGTTTGATAATTTTGACCAAAATAAAAAAGTAATAGACGCATTAATTGAAAAAGGAGTTTTTACTGATTGGTTCTTATTTGCATCGCAATGTTTAAGAATAGTTCCGCCGCTTACTATTTCAAAAGAGGACATTCAAAAAGCGTGTAAAATTATATGCCAGGTTGTTTCTTATCTATAAATTTAAATTCGAATAACTATGCGGGTTATAAAATCATTTCTAAATGCATTTCGTGGTTTGAAAGATTGCCTTTCTCACGAAAAAAACTTTCAGATACAATATGTAGTAGCATTATTGGTAATCGGCGCAGGCATTTTTTTTTCATTAAGTACTACAGAGTGGATGATTATTTTAATTTGCTTTGCTGTCGTGTTGAGTTTTGAAATTATCAATTCTGCAATTGAAAAATTATGTGATTTGGTTTGTCCTGAATTTAACCTGACGATAAAAAAAGTAAAGGACATGGCTGCTTCTGCAGTATTGCTTTCTGCTATAATAACTTTTGTTATTGGCTGTATTATTTTTTTACCAAAAATAAAATGGATGCTTTTTAGATAGCTTTCGATTAAATCTCTTTACACGGCTCTCTTTAAAAAACCGGGAAGAAACGCGTTATTTATTAAATAATTTAAAGACGGATTCTTATTTTGTTTTGATTTCCGTAAAGACGCTTAAAACTGAAACCTGGTAACTGACACCTAAATTAAAAATCGGTTCCCATACTTAAATACAAAATCGGTTTTCCCTGGAAGAAACCACTCATTGGCCATCCGGCATCAAACTTCAGGAAATACCCAAGCAGTGTACTTCTTGCTCCAAAGCCATATCCGCCAAGAAACGGACCGATACCCGGAGCTCTGATTTTTACTGCAACAGTTTGATCCGAAGGATCAGAATACGTAATATACGGACGGCCGATCTTATCATAAGAGCCATTCCATGCACTTCCCAGATCAATGAATTGTATCAATTGAAAATTTCTGACAAAAGCATTATTGATAGGTTTACTCATTAAAGTAGTAAACACCGGTAGTCTGAATTCACTATTGATCACAGTTGCATTATTTCCATTTGCTGCGTTTTGAATAAATCCGCGAAGGTTTACAGCCAGCGATTGAAAAGCATAAGACTGGTCTGGGGCCGGTTGATTGGCTTGATTGAAATACCTGTAAGAAGTACTTCCATCTTTATTGGTTTTTTGATTATCGGCAAACATGAGCCAGTTATCAATACCACCTAGGTAATAAATTAATTTCTGAGAACCCCAACTGAAATCGCCCGCCACTCTGCCAGCCCAGATAAAATTCCGGTAAATAGGATAATATGCCCGGGCATCAAATCCAAAATTAAATGTGGTACGCCCTGCAAATGTTGGATGATTCAACTGCGAGTTGAAGTCAAGATAAGCCTTATACCTTATGCCATTCCATATATTCTGTACAGGGTTCAAAGTATTATCGTACACGTATTCCAGATGTGTTAAAGCATAGGTATTGGCTAAGTTAGGTGCAGCAACCGATGCCGGATCTTCTCCATCTACCACTAAATTATCTTTTCTTATGCCAAAGTTTAATCGCAAACTTTTTGTTTCATCAAAAGGATAAGAAACATTACCCTGGTATAAATTAGAAACTACTTTTCCTGGATATTCAATGCTATCAGAGGAAGAAAATCCTACTTCCTGAATACTCCTATAATACATCAATCCCCAGTCCACTCGTCTTCTTAAATTATTAAATTGAAATATCCAGTCATTATCTTTTAAATTGGTGGACAGTCGCACACCACCGGATACTTTAAGATCTTCCATAAGATCTGCTGTACCAAGATTCAGTATACCATTCAATCCATTATTAGACGCAAGTGTAACCGGACCGGATCCGCCTTCATAAGGCTGGTAGCGCGTTCCGAGTACGTTATCATTAAATCCCGCTATGATATAATCAGCAGCAAATTTTGGTGGTTTGTAAGGATACAATCTTGCTGTAGATAATACAGCAGACTCGTTTGTTACATTTGGCATTAATAGCCTTACAGAATCAGTACTGTCTCTTTTCTCAGGTTTAAATTCATGCTGAAAAATATCATTTTCCGGAGCAACCGGCGGTGGGCTTGCAATCTCTTCACCACCGGCAATACGGCTATTTTTCATTTGTTCTTCCCGGTAAGTAGATGGTCTTGCGTTTACGTTTCTGCGCTTTAAAGTAATCTGGTCAATTTTCAATTTATAAAGAATCTTATCATCATCTTGCCTGGTCACTTCGCTCACCTGGTTATTATCGCCTGCTACCCTGGTTTCGAGCAAGCTGCTTGCATAGTTGGTAAGAGGAAATACATACGCAGAATCTTTGGAAACCGAAACAACCGCAATAGAATCTACATCGGTTTTTTTATAAACCTGCAAAGTTGAATCTATTTCCTCTCTTGTGGGATTACGAAGGATCTCATCATTAATAAGAACTAAAGTATCCAACCCTTCATTTTTTGTAGTAAAGAATCCTGCATACCTGTTACCGATACCATTGAGATCACTTACAAAAGTGAAATGGTTGTCATTATATTGCATAGGATAGCGTGCATCACCAAATTTCATTCTGGTTAATTGGGTTATCTGGTTCAATTCAGGTTTCCCTGTTTCAAAGTCAGTAACTAAAAATATATTGAAACGATTATTAAGCAGGGATGTGTCGCTACCTTTCGCATCAGAAGAGGGACGGTTACTGGAAAATATAATTCCGTTCTTATGTGGGAATGCTACAAAAGAGGGATCCAGGTCATCATACACATCGTTGGTAATTTGTTTTACTTTATCATTTTCAATATCGTAAGTGTAAATATCAGAATGCCCGTTTTTTACAGCGCTAAAAAGTAATGTTTTGCTATTGACCATGTACGTCATATCCTGCACCTGGTCAAAATATTTTGAAAGATCTCTCTTGAAGGGTTTTAATTTGGTAATTACATCATACACAAAAAGTTGAATTCGTCCATCCTGTTCATAAAGTACAGAAAGCCTTGTTCCTTTTGGATCCCATGCCATCATAGGATAATTTGGATTGATAGCATCTTCTTTCATTTTAGGGCCAAATTTTAATAAAATTTTGTCTGTATAACCATCATTAAATATAAGCCTGTATTGCCCTTTTTTGTATTGCGCTACCGCAAAAGAGCCATTCCTTACATTGGGGTTTACATTAAAATGAAAATAATCAACTCTCCTCCCTATGGTATAATCGGTGATTTCACTTCCTTTGGGATAATTTTTTCTTCGCGTAATATCCTTTTCGTATTTATCATCTTCAAACTGCATGAAATCTGCAAGAACATCTTTAAATTTTTTTTGCTTGGTTACTTGTTGCGAAGCTCTTTTTAAACTCTTATAAACTCTTGCCAGGTAAAAAAGATAGGTGGTGTTTTCCCTTTTGTATTTTTCTTCAATGTAATACCAAAAGGCATGACCCGCAAGTAAAGGTCTTTGGTAAACAAACTGATAAAAGTTTTTATACTTATCACTCAGTATTTCATTTTTCAAATCATCATCAAGTTTGGTACTCCAGTTCTGGCCTACATAAGCCACATATCCATCAATGAGCCATTGCGGAAGATCTAATAAAGCTGCGTTACCGGCTACTTCGCCCAGGTCTTCACCAAATAAAATATTTTGAACCAAAATACCTGCAATGCCTTCCCTTATCTGCCTGCGCAAGTCAGCATGATTTCCATTGAAATAAACAATCATTTTATTATTAACCAATTTGGTAACACCACCCGCATTTTGCCAATCCGTTTCCAGCCCTATATTGCTTTGCTTCATATCATCATAACTATTGTAGATAATAATATTAGCTCTGCGTTGCAAATTGAATTCGACAAATTTTTCAATTCCTGGAAGTTCTTCTTCTGCCACCTGGGCTACGTATTTAGCAAGTTCCTGCCCATTCTGGTTAAAATAAGAATTGAAATTGCGTGTCTGATAATATTGCCATTTCATTTTTTTAAACTGTAGCCGGCTTTTGCCATACTCCACAGAACTTACCTGGGCGCTTGCCACGCCGGCAATGACAAATAAAAAAAGTGAAAACAGAAATATTTTTTTGTACATTGGTTTCTTATGATCTTGCATGTGCTATATGTTATAAACGCCTAAAATTAATCGTTTCCAATTAATCAGGGAAATGAATTTAAAAGGATACAAAAATTAAATATGTTTCAAATTAAAGTTTTTACATTTAATCCTGTTCATGAAAACACCTACGTACTCTACAACCAATACCTTGAATGCATCATTATTGATCCTGGTTGTTATTTTGACGCCGAAAAAGAAGAATTGAAATCTTTTATAAATCTTAACAAATTTCAGCCCAAAATCTTGCTCAATACTCACTGCCATCTCGATCATGTATTCGGCAATAAATTTATAGCAGATGAATATAAGGTAACGTTAAAAACGCATTTGTTGGAAAAACAGGTTTTAGAAATGGCCCCTACATCGGGATTAATGTTTAATCTTCCTTTTGATAATTATCAGGGGGATGTCATTTTTCTGGAAGAAGGTGATATTATTTCTTTAAGGGAAGATCAATTAAAAGTGATTCATGCACCGGGGCATTCGCCCGGAAGTATTTGTTTTTATTGCGAAAAACAGCATTTCATTATAGGCGGAGATGTACTCTTTCAAAATAGTATTGGCCGCACCGATTTGCCTTATGGAAGTCACGAAGACCTGGTAAAGAATATCAAAGGAAAACTTTTTACTTTACCTGATGATGTAAAAGTGTATCCTGGTCACGGTCCTGCTACTACCATTGGAATAGAGAAAAAGGAAAATCCATTTTTGAATTGATCATTGAAATTTTAGGAATAAATGGAGAATAAGAAATAAAAAACAGGGAATGAATAAGTGAATAAATTATTGCAGCAGGCAAACAAATATGCTGGATTTTGTATTTAGTTTTTAAAAGGATTTTCTTGAAATCAAAAAAAAGTTTAAAAACTTTGGAAGAGTTCATTGGAGAGTTTAATCGAATTTGAAGACTTTGATAACTTTCCAAAAATTAAGCCACTTCGATTTAAAAAAAACTTTTGGAAAGTTTATTAGAGAGTTTGAATAAAAATGAAGAGCCGGATAACTTTCCAAAAGTTCGGCACAGTAAACCAAGAAATATACAGGATTTGTATTTAGTCGTTTAAAAAAACTTTTGGAAAATTGGATCGCGTTTTATTTGGTTCAGAGGTTTCAAAAAAACTTTCCAAAAGTACTACGATTCAAAAAAACTTTTGGAAAGTTCATTGGAGAGTTTGAATGGAATTTGAAGACTTTGATAACTTTCCAAAAGTTAAATACATTTCTTTTTTCAAATTATGCAGCAGTACTTACCTCTTTGTTTTCAGGGATTTCTTCTCCATAAATAGCTTTGCTTGCTTCTTCTTTTGCATATTTTACCAAAAGCTTTAAAGATGAAAACAAAATAGTAATGATAAGACCAATAAAAAAACCGATGATTCCGTAAATAAGCGGCGATTTATTTTGAACATCGTAAGGAGGATCGGGATTATCCAGAACTTTCATTACGGGAGTAGCTTTTTGCAATGTGTACGCGGCATTTTGCTGGTTGGCAACTGCTACGGCATATTGCTGACGCAACATTTGTTTATCTGTAATCAGATTCTCTGTAGGAACTCTGAATTCCAGTTTAGCTGTATTGGTAAACAAAGTCCTTTTATCTAAGGCTATCAGTTGGTTATCCTTAGAATTGATCACTTTGCCTAAAGAATCCACCTTATTGGTGGCGAATTCAAAATCCCGTTTTGCCTTTTCACGTTTGAGATCAATATAGAATGCTGAAATTTTATCAATAAAGCCATAGCTGATGGTTCTTACAAGTTCAGGGCTGCGGCCTGTATAAGTAAGAACAAAACTATTATTTTTATTAATGGAAGCACTTAAACCGCTTCCCAGTATCCCTGCAGCGATTGTAATTAATCTTTGTTTATCAGCAGGTATTTCTATTTTAGTCTCGAGAAAACTTCTGTGATTATTGATGTCAGTTAATAACAACTCTGCAATCGTTTTATTTCCTCTTGACGAATCTTTCATTGCCGCCACTTCCTCTCGTGTAGTACGGCTTTGAGCAAGTTCAACAATATTAACAGAGGCGTCGTCTGTAAAGGATTTTGAATCCCCGCCACCGCTAAATAAAGCACTGAGTGCAGAAGAAGCTGAAGAATTATCACCACCACCTGTTAAAGGAAAAATAGTAGCCTTTGAAGTGAACGTAACGGGAGTTTTCAATGCATATACAGATAGTACTGCCGCACAGATCAATGAAATGCAGATAATAAAATATTTATTCTTTTTTAGCCTGTTAAATAATCCTATGGTCAGTTCCTGAGAGGTCATTCAAATTATTTTATTTTGGTTAAAAAATAAATTAACATAATCGGTACGGCTGTAGCAAAAGATTGGGTGATAATTGAAGAAACTCCGTTGCCTACACCTACAGGCCTCACAGGAACCGTTATTACACTTCCCTCTCCTACTTTTGGATAGAAATGAAAAAATCCAAAATTTCTTGTTCTCTGGCTTTTCCCATTTGCATGAGTTACGTAAATTCTTCTTCTCCATGGCCTCTGGGCAAAACCTCCTGCTTTGTCGATATAATATCCAAGGCTGGTATGTTCTTTATCAAAGAAAATTTTCAATTGGTTTTGAACTGCGCCATTTACCGAAACCACCGGGTTTAATTTTGGAATATAAATAATATCGCCATCCTGCAAAACCATATCATATTTGGAATCAGGATTTTTTAAAGCTTTATCGAGGTCTATACTTATCGTTTCGGTAGGGCTGGAAAGAGCAATGCTGTCATTTATTTTATTAAGTAAAGTAGTGTCGCGTTTGCGGTAAAGGATAGCACCATTAATATCTGAATTTTCCTTCAAACCTCCGGTCCTGATTATGAATGAAGACAAATGTTCTTCTTCATTTAATTTGGGATAAGTCCCCGGATAAAAAACCTGTCCTTCAATTTGCACGTTTTGCTGCAAATGAAATTTGGGATTTTTTCTTACAAAAACCTGGTCATAAGGCTTCAGTATTATTTTTTCAATATTAGAATCCAAATCTAGATTTTGATTGATCGCATAACTTCTCACAATAGTTTTGGTAGGTTTTAGTCCCCTTTGAGATGAATCAACATCCACAATACTGGATACTAAAATACTTCCATATTCTGCCGAAGGTTTCAATCCATTGGCAAAATATAAAAGATCTTTTAATGTCATTCCTCCATATTTCTGATAGCTTCCCGGTTTGCGAACTTCACCTTCAATAGAAATAAACTGGCGATCGGAAAACTGATTTTTATTAAAGACCTCTATAATATCATTGGGATCGATAGGAATATTGTATTTGCTGTCCATGTTTTTATTCATATCAGAGAGACTTACTTCTATTTTATCGGATCTTAAATTGGTAGAATCCCCTGCACCTTTGAAAACATAGGCTCGTTCTAAAAAAGAATTCGGGGTAACACCTCCGGCTCTGTTAATCACGTCAAACAACCGGTCTCCTTTTCTTACTTCATATACATTGGGATAGGCTACTTCGCCTTTTACAATTACTTTATTACTTAGTCCTGAATTGATCGGATTTACCACTACTACATCCCCATCATACAAAGGTTCATCTACTGTCTGGCCATCTGCTTTGATACCAATCGCATTAAGATTTACTGTTTTAATAGTTTGTTTTTCGTTTACATTCCTGATAATGATTCCACCGGAAGCATACGCATCAGTAGTAAAACCACCGGTATATTTCAATAGAGACAGTATTCCTTCATCTTTTTTTAACTGGTAATACATAGGTCTTTTAAATTGCCCGCTTGCCAGTACTTTTTTGTCATAAAAAGGAACGATTACAAAATCATTATTTTCCAGGTAAAGATGTTTCCCAAAATCGCCGGTACTTAAATATTTATACACATCTATCGAATCAATAATTCTTCCGTTACGCGAAATGAGAATATTGCGCATATTGCCGTATTGAGTAACTCCGCCAGCCATTGCAACAACATTCAATGCATTAGTAAAAGCGGAAACTACCACCGGACCCGGAGTTTGTACATTACCTGAGACCTGCACCACTATGGAACGTGGTTGTCCTAACGATACAGAAATATTTGTAGAAACCGGGATTACCTTTTTAAAACGTGCGTAAATGATTGAGCGTGCATTGTCAAAAGTTAAGCCCTGAACAGTAATTTTACCCAAACCCTGCGGGAAAATGGAGCCATCGCGGGCCACAATATAATCCTGTTCGAAATCAGCACCACCCCAAAGAGAAACAACGATGTGATCTCCCACTCCTATTGGATAATCTGACGGCGGAGTAGAAAGTTCTGCAAGCTGAAGTATCTGATTGTTTTGAAAAAGATTACTTCCATAAACAGATTCAGGACTTGCTAATGTACTTTTAAAATTATCTTTTTGGGTACTGTCTTTAGATATTATATTTTTATTACTTATTTCCGGGTTAGATCTATGAATATCTTCTCCTGGTTTTTGAGATTGCTGGTTATAATCTTTTAAATAGTTCATTAGATCAGAAGGAGAAGCATTTTTCAAGGCATTCGGATCAATGGGTACATCACCTTGGTCTGCAGGAACTTGTGCATACACAGAATGAAAAGTAAATAGGGATAAAAAAACAGAAAAGAATAATAGGATTACGGTTTTTTTACAGGAAAAACCTGTTTTAAGAAGATTCATTGTTAGGGGGTTAATGTGCAATATTCTATTGAAACGTTCAAATATAGGTTTTTATTTTAGTGGCGCGCTCAATGCCTCATTGAATTGCAGCCAGATTTCTTTAACAATTTCTGCCGCAGGTTTTATTTCATTAATCAGAGCGCTCACTTGCCCTATTTCCAACTCACCTTCATCAGGATTTCCTTCAAACATTCCTTTTTTAGCCCGGCCTTTTCCCAGTATATTTTTCAACTCATCTACACTTGCATGATTTTGGCAGGCTTTTGCAATTTCCTGGTAAAGGGCTGAAAGGTCTCTGACAGGCAGGAGGGTTTTTAGAAAAAATGAGAATCTGAAAAATTTGTTCTTTTACCGGGCACCTTTCAGTAAATACATTTCCGTTTTAGTGGTCATTGCCAGGTGAGAAAATAAATAGAATTATTTCATTCCAAGACTTTTTCCATTTTCATACTTCGCGATCCTTTGATAAGGATTTTTGCGTTTTGAAGATGGGAGGTTTTATACCAATCTCTTGCCTGTAAAGAGTTTTCGCAATTAATATAATTGTTTTTAATTTCTTTGAAATTCTTTCCGACCAGCACCACGGCATACCATTTATGCTGGTCAATTAATGAAAGAATAGCTGCATGTTCTTTTTCGCTATCATCACCCAACTCCATCATACTTCCCAGTAAAAGCACTTTTTTATCGCCTTTCATATTTGCGAAATTTTCTATCGCGGCTTTCATGCTTCCGGGATTGGCATTGTAAGCATCAAGAACAATAGTATTGGAATCTTTTTGAATTAACTGTGACCGGCTGTTGGAAGGTGTGTAATTTTCAATCGCCTCTTTTATATTTTTATCATCTATTTTAAAATATCTCCCTACACAAAATGCTGCGAGAATATTTGGTAAATTATAAGTTCCAACCAAATTTGTTTTAATATCTACATTTTTTCTATCTTCAATTTCAACTTCAATAAAAGGATCGTTTTTTAAAATATTACCCTTTACATTTCCACTTTTGCTTCCATAGAGAGTAATTTTTTTCAATTGCCTGCCCAAATCAAAAACAGCTTCGTCATCAGTATTTATAAAAGCAGTTCCTTCATTATTTTTTAGATAATCAAACAATTCGCCTTTCCCCTTTTTCACATTTTCCACGCTTCCGAATCCTTCCAAATGCGCCTTTCCAATATTGGTTATTAATCCATGAGTAGGTTGCGCATAATCGCAGTAACCAGCAATTTCATTGAGATGATTGGCACCCATTTCCACAACAGCTATTTCTGCATCACGTTTTATTTTTAAAATAGTAAGCGGGATACCGATATGATTATTCAGGTTTCCTTTGGTAGTATAAGTTTTAAAAGTGGTGGAAAGAACTTCGTGCAATAATTCTTTCGTAGTAGTTTTCCCGTTACTGCCGGTGATCGCTATAAAAGGAATATGAAATTGTTGCCGGTGATATTTTGCCAATTGCTGCAAAGTTTCCAATGCATCTGCTACCTGTATTATTCTTTCATCTTCAAAGTTTAATTTTTCATCTGCTACAACATAAGCTGCGCCTAAATCCAACGCTTGCCTGGCAAAATGATTTCCATTAAAATTCGGCCCTTTTAAAGCAAAGAAAAAATCGTCTTTTTGTAATTTTCTTGAATCAGTTTGTATGGAAGGAAACTGCTGATAAATTTTATAAATCTCTTCTATATTCATTGGGCAAATTTATGTTTTAGGTTTTGTCATTTTAAAAATAATATAAATTTTTAAGTGTCTTTCTTCAGTGATTCATTATACATGATAAACTTTTTCATTGAAATTATTCCACTCTTCATTTTTCTGCTCTTCAAAAAAACATAATTGTTTAACTTGTGCACTCTCCTTTTTTAAATTTATTGATTCTAATGAAAAAAATCTGGGTAACTTTTTTCCTGCTGACCTCTCTTAAATTTATTGCATTTTCACAGGCACCAAATGCTGCCATTCATTGGGCTGACAGTGTTTTTAATTCTTTAAATGATGATCAAAGAATTGCACAGTTAATCATATTACGCGAAAGCAGTTATAATCGGGAGGGGGCTGTATATTATGATTCAGCAATTACCGAAGCGATTAAAAAATACAATATTGGCGGCATCGTACTTTTCCAGGGATCGCCTGTAAAGCAGGCTGATTTTATTAATTATTTTCAAAGCATTGTCAAAACGCCTTTAATGGTTTGCATAGACGCAGAGTGGGGTCTGGGCATGCGTTTGGACAGTGTAACTCCGCTCAATCACCAGATGATGCTGGGCGCAATGAATGATTCTTCTTTGGTGTATCAATATGGAAAATTAGTAGGGCGGCAATGTAAAAGAATGGGTATCCAGGTAAATTTTGCACCCGTTGTTGATATCAATAATAATCCCAATAACCCGGTAATTAACGACCGTTCTTTTGGGGAAAATAAATACAAAGTTGCGCGATATGGAATTGCATATATGGAAGGGATGCAGGCTGAAGGCGTGATGTCATGCGCCAAACATTTTCCCGGGCATGGAGATGTTTCGGTGGATTCACATTTGGATCTTCCGGTGATCAATAAATCAATGGCCCAGTTAGATTCATTGGAATTGTATCCTTTCAAAAGAATGTTTGCAGCAGGCGTGCCCAGTGTGATGATCGCGCATCTTTATGTACCTGCGATTGATTCCACACCAAATATGGCTACTTCCTTATCAAAGAAAAATGTTACCGGTTTGCTTCGCGATAAACTTCATTATGATGGTTTAACTTTTACGGATGCGCTTGGTATGAAAGGTGTGGCAAAATATTTCCCCGGCGGCCAGATTGATGTACAGTCGCTGATTGCGGGAAATGACATTCTCGATCTTCCGGAAAATGTGGATTCTGCCATTGTCAAAATCAGGCAGGCTATTGATAGCAATCAATTAAGCTGGAATGATATTTATGAAAAATGTAAAAAAGTGCTTGCCTATAAATATATGTATGGCGTTGCAAATGTGCAACCAATAAATACAGCCCACCTGGTTTTCGATTTGAATAACGGAATTGCGGAGATGAAAAAACTGGTTGCAGAAAATGCCATCACCGTATTAAATAATAAGGACAACGAATTTTTTCCACTTACGGATGCAAATAAAAAAATTGCTTATGTAGGAATTGGTATTGACAGCGCCAACACTTTTGCGAACAGATTAAAAGATGATTTACATGCGGATGCTTTTTATTTTGATTATAAAGAAGATGCCTCAAGAATCGCCTCAACCGTGGAATTAATAAAAAACCACTACCAGGCAGTAGTAATAGGCGTTCACAATTACAATCGGTATCCCCACAATAATTTTGGAATCAGCGATGATGCATTAGATCTTGTAAAAAAAATACAAGGCGTGGATGTACCCAATTATAAAACCATACTGTTTGATTTTGGAAATCCCTACGCGCTTAAAAACTTTTGCGATGCAAAAAATTTAATAGCATGTTATGAAGATGATTCTATTACACAAAATACCGCCGCAGATATCCTTGAAGGAAAAATAATCGCAAAGGGAACTTTATCCGTTACGGTTTGTCCTGAATATAAATTCGGAAGCGGGATTATCAGCAAAAGAATTATGCCGGTTGCAACGCCTGACGAAGAAGGGATTAATGGTTTGCAAATGACCCACGATATTGATTCAATAGCTACCTTGGGAATCAATGGCAAGGCCTATCCAGGTTGTGTTGTATTAATTGCCCGTCATGGAAAAATTATTTTCGAAAAAGCGTATGGCACCTACAATTACGATACACCTGAGCCTGTCAACCTGAATTCCATTTATGATATGGCATCGGTAACAAAAATTTGTGCTACCACTTTAGGTGTTATGAAATTGTACGATGAAGGAAAATTAAGACTTGATAAAACATTGGGAACTTATTTACCCTGGGTAAGAAAAAGCGATAAAGCAAACCTGAATATTGAAAAAATTCTGCTGCACCAGGCAAGGCTGGTTGCAGATGTTGTTTTCTACAAGAAAACCGTTGATCCTGTAACAGGAAAGCCGCTTCCTCAATATTTTCAGCCGGATTCATCGGCTAAATTTAGTGTGAGAGTTGCACAGAATTTATACTTGCGAACAGGTCATGATAAAATCATGAACCAAAGTATTGTTGACAGCAAGCTTCTTCCCACTGAAAAATATATTTATAGTGACAATGATTTCATTTTAATGGCAGATGTGGTCCGTGCTATTTCGGGATTGAGGATAGACAAATATGCTGACAAATATTTTTACAAACCAATGGGACTAACTTCGATCGGATTTAATCCACGAAACAGGTTTGATACCAATTTGGTTGCACCAACAGAATTGGATACTTATTTTCGGTTTCAACATTTACATGCGGATGTTCATGATGAGGGAAGCGCCATGTTTGGCGGGGATGCCGGGCATGCAGGCCTATTCAGTAATGCAGAAGATATCGGAGCTATCCTTCAAATGTTTTTAGATGGCGGCTCATTCAATGGCAAACAATACATTAAACCTTCAACTCTTAATTTGTTTAGTGCTTACAATTCAAGCATCAGCAGGCGTGGTATCGCTTTTGACAAACCTCAAAAAGATAATTATACCATTACAGATCCCCATCCTTACCCGTCGAGGTTTGCTTCACCACTTACCTTTGGCCACACGGGATACACAGGGACTGCTATTTGGGTAGATCCAAAATATGATCTGGTTTATGTTTTTTTAAGCAATCGGGTGAACCCTACAAGAAGCACGAACTTATATAAATACAATATAAGAGGAGCTATCGAAGATGCGGTTTACAAAGCGATGATACCGGCGATTCCTGAAGTATTGAAAAGAGAAGAATTGGAAAAGAAAAAAGAATAATAAGGAATAAGTCCCGAAAGCTTTTGGGAAATGAAGGAAGAATATTTAATATTCAATAAAAATAATCAATACCCAAATGAAAGATGAAAGCTGTGAACGAACAAATAAAGAGAATTTTAATTTCTTTTGTACTTTTAAACTTATAACTAATCACTAATAACTAATTAACCAATAAACATACACGCCATGGAATATCCTTATCAAATAAAAACGTTAGAAGAATACAAAGAAGCTTATAAAAAAAGTGTTGAAAACCCTGACGAATTCTGGGCGCAAATAGCTGAAAATTTTTTTTGGAGAAAAAAATGGGATAGTGTTTTAGAATGGAACTTTAAAGAACCGAAGATAGAATGGTTCAAAGGAGCGAAACTGAACATCACCGAAAATTGTATTGACCGCCATCTGCAAGACATGGGTGAAAAACCCGCCATTATCTGGGAGCCTAATAATCCCGAGGAGCGCACTAGAATTGTAACCTATACAAGATTGCACAAAAGAGTTTGCCAGGTTGCCCAAATGCTTATTAATAATGGAGTAAAAAAAGGCGACCGCATTTGTATCTATATGGGAATGGTTCCTGAGTTGGCCTACGCGGTTTTGGGCTGTGCGAGAATAGGTGCGATTCATAATGTAATCTTTGGAGGATTTTCGGCGCAAAGTATTGCAGATCGCATTGATGATTCAAAAGCAGAATTTATAATAACATGTGATGGCGCTTATCGGGGTGCAAAAGATATTCCTTTAAAAAGCGTTATAGACGATGCTTTGATCGGAAATAAAACCATAAAAAAAGTAATTGTTTATACAAGAACCAGGCGGCCGGTTTCCATGATAAAAGGCAGAGATGTATGGTGGGAAGATGAAATGGAATTTGCATTATCACAAATAGAAAAAAATAATGAAGTAGAATTTCCGGCCGTTGAGATGGATGCCGAAGACCCGCTTTTTATTTTATATACTTCGGGATCTACCGGCAAGCCCAAAGGCGTGGTACACACTAATGCAGGTTACATGGTTTGGACTACTTATACATTTGTAAATACATTTCAATATAAGCCCGGCGATGTTTATTTCTGTACAGCCGATATCGGCTGGATCACGGGGCACAGCTATATTGTGTATGGCCCATTGGCGGCAGGCGCCACCAGTCTTATGTTTGAAGGAATTCCTACCTGGCCGGATGCCGGAAGGTTTTGGGATATTATTGACAAGTACAAAGTGAATATTTTATATACAGCGCCGACTGCAATCAGAAGTTTGATGAGTTATGGATTGGATCCATTGAAAGGAAAAGATATGTCCACATTAAAAGTATTGGGAAGTGTGGGCGAGCCAATCAATGAAGAAGCATGGCATTGGTATGATGAAAATATAGGGAAAAAGAAATGCCCGATAGTTGACACATGGTGGCAAACAGAAACGGCTGGGATATTAATTTCAACTTTAGCCGGAGTAACACCTGCAATACCGAGCTGGGCTACATTGCCACTTCCAGGAGTACAACCCGTATTGATGGATGAAAATGGAAAGGAAGCAACGGAAAAGGATGAGAATGGTTTGATCAAAGGAAATCTTTGTATGAAGGCTCCGTGGCCGGGAATTTTGCGAACCACTTATGGCGATCATGAACGTTTCCGCAAGAACTATTTTGCAGCTTACCCCGGATTGTATTTTAGTGGCGATGGCGCTTTAAGAGATGAAAAAGGCAATTACCGGATTACGGGCCGCGTGGATGATGTATTAAATGTGAGTGGCCACCGCATTGGAACTGCTGAAATTGAAAATGCGATCAACATGCATGCAAGCGTGGTAGAAAGTGCTGTGGTAGGCTATCCTCATCCCATAAAAGGGCAGGGTGTTTACGCATTTGTAATCACTGAAAAGAAACATCCTGAAGACGAACGATCCAAACAGGATATCCTGGAAACGGTTTCAAGAATCATTGGGCCTATTGCCAAGCCTGATAAAATACAATTTGTAAATGGCCTTCCGAAAACAAGAAGCGGAAAAATAATGCGCCGCATACTTCGTAAAATTGCTGAAGGTGAAATGGAAAACCTGGGTGATACTACTACTTTACTGGATCCCGGAATAGTGGATGAAATAAAGAAAAATAAAGTGTAAAAAATGCCAAAAAATATTCTTTAGATGATCCCAAACTTTTGGAAAGTTTGAGACTTTCCAAAAGTTATTTTCTTTCCTTTGCATCATGCATCCTAAAAATTTATCCATCAGCGATTTTGATTATTCTTTGCCTGAAGAAAAAATCGCCGCTTATCCTTTGCCACAAAGAGATCAGTCTAAATTATTGATTTATAAAGATGGTCATATTTCCCAGGATATTTATATAAATATTGCTGATCATTTACCCAAAAAATCTTTTCTGGTTTTTAATGATACCAGGGTAATTAAAGCAAGGATTTTATTTCAGAAAGCAACTGGTGGAATAATAGAAATATTTTGCTTAGAGCCGCATGAAAAAATAAACGATTATGCCATTATACTTTCTCAAAAAAAATCTACAAGATGGAAGTGCATGATTGGCGGCGCCGGAAAATGGAAAGAAAAGTTTCTTGAAAAAGAAATTGTAATTGAGAGAAATAAAATAACGCTCAGAGCTGCTTTGGTAGAAAAACTAAGTGATGCTTACGTGGTAGAATTAAGTTGGGATCCCGAAAATTATTCTTTTGCAGAAATTATAGAACATGCAGGAGAAACGCCATTGCCACCCTACATAAAAAGAAAAGCAGAAGAAAGCGATTCAGAAACTTACCAGACAATTTATTCGGCGCATGAAGGGTCTGTGGCTGCCCCCACAGCTGGTTTGCATTTTACCAAAGAAATATTTTCTTCTCTGAAGAAAATAAATATTGATACCGGTTTTGTAACGCTGCATGTAGGCGCAGGCACTTTTAAACCGGTAAAATTCGAACACATGGAAGGCCATGAAATGCACGCTGAATGGATAGATGTTTCTACGCAATTTATTCAGCAATTAATTCTAAATATTTCTCACGGCGTATTTTGTGTGGGTACTACTTCGGTAAGAACCATTGAAAGCCTTTACTGGATGGGATTAAAGACCTTGATGAATCCCGGGATTGAATATGATGATTTAAAAATAAATCAATGGGATGTGTATGAAGATATTTTGAAAAATAATAACTGTTCTGTTGAGAAATCTTTACAATCTCTTTTAACTTATCTTCAAAATAAAAAAACAGGAAGGCTTTTTATTCAGACACAAATTATTATTGCGCCCGGCTATTCTTTTAAAATCGTAAATGGAATCATCACTAATTTTCATCAGCCAAAATCTACTTTATTACTTTTAGTTGCGGCGATGATTGGCGGGGAATGGAAAAATATTTATGAGTATGCATTGACGCATGAATTCAGGTTTTTGAGTTATGGCGATGGTTGCCTGATTTATAAAGAATAAAATTTAAGGAGTTCAATTTTTAAAATTTCTTTTGAAAGTATAAATGAAATAATCTAAATCGGGGATATTTGTTTACCTGCTGCAATGCCTAACTTTTGGAAAATTAGCAAACACTTTAATTCAGTTCAAACTCTACAATAAACTTTCAAAAAGGTTTTTGAAACATCTGAATAAAAATTCTGAAAATTTGTTTGCCTGCTGCAATGGCTAACTTTTGGAAAGTTAGCAAACACTTCAATTCAGTTCAAACTCTAAAATGTATTTTTCAAAAGATTTTTGACTGTTCAACTTTTGGAAAGTTAGCAAGCATTTCAATTCAGTTCAAACTCTACAATAAACTTTCCAAAAAATTTTTTGAATAATCTGAATAAGAATTCTGAAAATTTGTTTGCCTGCTGCAATGGCTAACTTTGGAAAGTTTATCAAAATCTTCAATCCGGTTTAAGCTCTCAATTGAACCTTCCAAAAGATTTTTGAATCATTGCTTCCGATTACTAAGTTACGGAGATGGATGTTCAATCTTTATTAAAGTTGGATTTTAATAAAGCATTTCTCTCTCCTTTGGGGAGGAGTTGGCGATGCCATCAATTCACCATCTTATCTGCACAACAACTGCTGGCAAAGGCCTCCGGCTTGGCTTTGAAAGCAAAGCCCATTCCGAGAATGTAACCCATAGCTTCGCGCAAAGCTTCATTACTCTTAAAATGAGGATTGGTATTGATGTCTGCATGTACTTCCATGTCCACATCATATTGAGTAAATAAATCGCAAAGTTCATAAGCAATCTCAATACTCCTGGCTACTTCTACCAGCATACGTTCTTTGATACTGTACTTTGTTGTAGTCTTTTCATTATGAATAAACATAAAGCCTCCGCGGCCTTCGCGAAGGAAAACAATCACTGTAGCAAATTCTGTTTCGTGGCTTTTTACCTGGCTGTCGGTGCCGATACAAACTTTTAATTTGTTGCCTGCTTCGGTTTCTTTTTGGATGGCATTTTCTACTGCATTTTTTATTGGCAAATCAATAATGTCTCCGTTAAATCTTCTCCATAACATAAAATAAGGTTTTTTAAAAGTACCGATATTTTGGAAAAAATGCGAAAAAAATTTGAAATGACAGATCCGGGATTTGCATTTTTCAGTAAACAAACAAATAATAGGGATTCTTGTTCAGGTAAAATATTCAATGATCAACAGGCAATATTCAATATTCAATGATAAATATTCAATGATCAGCTCTATAAAAAACAAAAGGGGCCAGCCCCTAACGCTGACCCCTAACTTACACATGAATCTACCTTACAGTTTTACAATTCTTTGTGTTGTTGTTTGGGAGTTACTTATGATTTGCATTACATAAATTCCGTTAGGAGAATTGCTAATATTTATATTTGTCAACCCCGCATCAGCATTACCGGATTTGATAATACGTCCGCTCATATCGGCTATAAAGTAATTATAATTTTGCGAAGCATTCACTGTTATTTCTGAACTTACTAATGATGAAATTGTGAACTTGCCATTTACTGCTCCCACTGGTTTTAAAGCAATAACATTTGAGTAAATCACCTGACCACTAAAGGAAATTGCTTTTAAACGATAAAAAATAATATCATTTACAATTGGCACATAATCAAAACTTTTTGCTCCTGGTGGCAATGATGTAAGATTGGTGAAAATAGAGCCATTAAAAGAACTTTCTATAGAGAGGCTTTGCAGTGGGGAATTCGAAATAATACTCCAGCTTAAATCATGTTTTCCGTCATTATTATCTCCTGTAAGCAAAACATTTTCGATGGGTAAAATGCTTAATGGAGAAAGTGTACCGCTTATTCTGTAGGAACCCAAACTACCATAATTAGTTGTGTTTGCATTTCCTGCACCTTGCACCACCAAATAATAATTCCCGGCCATTAAAGTTGTATCTATTGACACATCCAATTTATCTTCAGGATCATAATTTTGTACAACATTATAAGAAGAATCAAGTAAAGTAACCTGCACATCCAAATCTGCACCTTCATTATCCGGGCCTACAGAATAAGGTGCAGCATTCAATTGCAGAGCTGCATCCTGAGATAAATTTATTTTGAATGCGTCCTTGTCTGTATTGGTAGATATTATTCCATCTTCAGAAAATTGAGTATTCACTACATTTATCTCTGCAGGATTTACCTTCGGATCATCACTATAATCATCAGTGCGATAAGTAAAACCATTTCTGGATGTTATCATAGATAAGTTATCCTGATTGTCTGCGCATCCACTTGGCGTAGGACCATTATTCCATCCCGTCAAATTTCTATAATAACTGTTCCCCATAACTGGCGCCCAACTTGTTTGACCAACGCCCAAACCTTCATTATAGGTGTCTAATAAAGTACAACTTCCATTATAAGTCGACTGATGAATAAGGCCAAGAGTATGGCCGCTTTCATGGGTGCAACATTCCGCTACATCTTTTGTATCATAGTCCAGCATATTAGAGAACACAAATGCTGGTGTCTCATCGCCCCAAATAAATGAACCCGTAAATGCCACACCTCCTACTCCCTGGTACCAGGCGTTGGTAGGAGTTATAATAATTCTGGTCCTTTGAGCTAATGGCGCTGCGTAATAAACTGTCGAATCAGTAGTAATATTAACATTAAAAGGACGGTAGTCTTCAGATACAAGATTAAATATTTCTGTTATCTGGTCATCAGTCATTCCCGATGGTGCGCAATAAAGGGGACCATTACTATTCCACGCGGTTCCCGCAACTGTTTCGCCATCGAAATCAAGAAATATAGTTGCTTTGGCAGAAGGAAGGCTGCTTAACATTACCTGGCTATATGATTGAAAAGTCATTATCATTATCAATGAGAGAAAGATGACAGATAGATTCGTTTTCATGGTTTTTGGATTTAAGGATATTCCGTTTTAGGAGAACGGGTTTGGTTGATTTTGCAATTAATAATCTTCTATAAGCGAAACTGTTTTAATTTTATTCATTGCATAAGCCCCATCACTTCCTCTGCTCAATTCAAAGCCATCCGCATATTTTTGATTAATGATACGGCCTATATATAAAACAGAATTATCAGAATTAATTCTTCTGGAGATAGATAATATGGTATTATCTAATCCAGGCGATTGTACTATAACACTATACAAACTATCACAGCGCTTAATTGAAGAAGTTACAATACCATTGAACGAAAAATCAGCAAAATTAATTTTCACTTTGCTGCCTTCAGGTGTGGTGAATGCTTTATCAAGCTCCGTCACCGAAGTAGGTAATTTATTAGAGTATCTATTAAAATAATTTTGTCTGTTGGAAGAAAGTATCTGAGCCTGAGCAGCAAAAGAGCACGTTATAACAATGCACAGTGCCATCACTTTGTACATGATTTTCATAGATCGGATTTTAGTTTTTTATAAATTTCGGACACTTATAAAACGAGGAACTAATAAAAATATTTCACATTACAAGTGAAAAAGTTATTGAAAATAAAATTTTGGGGGAAAGTACGCAGTTAAAAGTATTAGTACTGTCCGGTACTTAGTAAAACCAACGTGCAGGCTTCCATTACAGGAATTCCATTCTTGCTTGCAAGAGAGGATAGTTCCTCATTTTCAGCGCCAGGATTGAAGATGATGCGTTTTGGCTTTTGAGAGAAGATAAAATTATAGTGCTCTTTCTGATGATCTGCATTCAGGTAAAGAGTTACAGTGTCTAAATTTTCGATTGGCTTTTCTTCGGTACCTATTTCTACATCACACACTTTGCCACTATGTTTACCAATCGCAACTACATCATGCCCTTTTTCACGAAGTTTATTTATTGCGAGATAACTATATCGTGAAGGATTGGGAGAGGCGCCCAACACAAGGGTTTTTTTATTGATCATACTGATGTGATTAAAAAACTTTTGCTTTAAGCCAGGAAAGATCTTTTATCTTTTCTTAATAAAATTCATTGCGTTGTTACAACGAATTCAAAATCTTTAAATAATAAAAAATCAGACTTTCATTCAAACGCAAATTTACTAAAACTCTTTACCACGTGTCATTTTTATCATTCTGCGAACTACAAAAGGAAAGTGTTTTATAATTCGGATAAATATATCCGTGCTTCGTTCTTTACCAAATAATTTTTGAATGAACCTTCCATTTCTCAAACGCTTTTTAAAAAGTCTTTGCCATTGAAGAACATATTGAAGTTCCATTTTTTCTCTGTCGATATTTTGCGCAAGAAAAGAATTTATACTTTCAAAAGCAATTTTAGCAGAATGGAATGCCATGCTCATGCCGTTTCCGCAAAGCGGTGTTATCATGCCTGCTGCATCACCCAACAATATTACATGATCTTCTACCTGTGATTTTTTATCAAAACTTAATTGAGAAATAGTAACAGGTTCAGAGAATAAAAATTCAGATTCCGAAAATATTTTTTTTAGAAAAGGATTTTTGTACAAAACATTTCTCTCCATTTCTTTTATAGAATTATTATTCTCCTTTAAATTTTGCGCAGAGGTTAAATAACACAAACAATATTTATCATTTTCAATTTTTGAAATACCGCAATAGCCATTTTTAAAATTGTGCAAAGCAATCGTATCAAAAGGAAATTCAGTTTTAATATGATATTTCACTCCTGTATAATTATTGAGCTTTCCTGGTTTTTGTTTTATAAAACTGCGTTGCCACTTTACATCGAGATTACTTCTTTTCCCAAAAGTTCCTGCAACAATTAAAGAATTAATTTCCCCTCCATTATATTTTACTGTAAATATTTCGTCACGAAAAACAACTTCATTCACTTTGGTTTGCTCATAGATAATTACACCGTTTTTAATAGCGATCTCTTTCAATTCATTATCTAAAAAATAACGACTGATTCCAAATCCGCCTAAATCTAATTTTGTTTTAAGAAAATTTCCATCAGGCGATGAGACAATTAAATTTTTTATTATAGGCAAATTAAGTTCTGAAAGATTCAGTCCCAAACTTTCAATAAAATTCCAACTTTCCATACTGATATATTCACCGCAAACTTTGTGAAACGGATATTTCTCTTTTTCAAAGAGAATGACTTTGTAACCAGATCTGGCAAGAAGAATGGATAATGAAAGCCCTGCTAATCCGCCTCCGATAATAGATACACCCCTGACCCCTGAAGGGGGACTTAAGGACGAATTATTTTCATTTTTCATTATCTCCTTTTTCATTAGGCTTTTTTAATTCCGCAGTATTTTTTTGAAATGCCTGACTATTTTCCCCTTTAGGTGTTAGTTGATATAATTAAATATCTGAATGCCCATTTCCACTGAATGGTATAATTTTTAATGCCTGATTTTTCAAACAGAAGTTCCCATTCATTTTTCTTAAATCCTCTTAATACAGAAAGTGGCGCGTCATTTTTCACTAAATATGATTTTGAAAATATCCTTGTTGCAATTTTTATAAAATGATAAGCAACCGGGTGACGATGTAAATCATTAATAAAAAAACCGACTGATGAATTGTTCTTCATCCAATGTAACATTTCTATTAATTCAATATTTGAAAAATGATGACAAAAAAGCGAGGAGAAAATAATGTCCGGCTTTCCATCTTTAAAATCAATATTTTTATAATCAGAAACAATAAAATTCACATTTTCTATTTGTGAATTTTCTTTTGCGAAAGCGATACAATCTTTGTTGATATCAATACCAATAAACGAACAAATAATGTGTTTTCTTCTGCAAAAAGTATCAATCGTCTTTAAGTTATCTCCGCCACCACAGCCTATTTCACACACAGAAATTGTTTTTCTGTTTTGCAACAATTTTTTAAATCCTTTGATAGTAATGGAATGGCCGCCAAGATGAGAATTGATAAAGTCAAGCTCTTTCATATTCAAAACAATATCCTGAAAAGGAATATTATTCTGATCAAGAAGTTCTTTTTTTAATGAGCGTTTTTTATAATCCATCACCAGATAAAATGAATGTCTCCATTGTAAGCCCGGGACCAAATGCAGCGCCGAAAATATTGGTTTGCTTTTCTTTCCTTCCCTCTAATGAATTCATAATTTCTTTCAACACAAATAAAATAGTTGGCGACGACATATTGCCATAATCATTTAAAACGCGAAAGGAATATTGCAAATCATCTTCAGAAACAGAAGTGCATTTTTCGATTGAAGTCAAAATCCTTTTGCCTCCGGGATGAATACACCAATGTGAAATATCAGCTTCTTTCATATTTGCATTTTGCAGTGCATTTTGTAAAAGTTGATTAAAATCCTGTTCAATTAATTCCGGAACATACCCGGAAAGAGTCATCAAAAAACCCGATGAAGAAATCTCCCAGCTCATGTGTTCCTTGCCATCAAACTCTACCTCACTGTAAAAATTTTTCATCTTTAATCCTTCCAGGCCATTTTCATCATGAGTTACTAAAACCGCCGCAGCGCCATCACCAAATAAAAGTCCGGAAGCGATATTATCTATTGTTGGTTCTTTTTGGAAATGCAGCGTACAAAGTTCAGTGCATACTACAAGCACTTTTGCATTTTTATCATTTTTGCAAAATGAATCAGCGAGTTTCATTCCATGTATCGCGGCATAACAACCCATAAAATTGACAGAAGTCCTGAATATATTTTTTGGCAAATCCATTATTTCCATTATTTGCAAATCAAGGCCCGGAGCGCTCATCCCGGTACAACTTACCGTTATTAAATGAGTAATTTCTTCTTTTTTTATTTTTTGAGAAATGCATTTTTCTACAGCATTGACAGAAAGTGCAGGAGCATTTTTATAATACCATTTCATCCTGAGTTCAAGATCAGGAAAGGGTTCAAGATTTTCTGTGGCGGGATAAAATTGCCACTCACCGGCGTCCAGGCTATAATCGGGCAATACAGAATATCTTGTTTCAATAGCGCTTTGATGATACAAGAATTTGAGTTTTCTTTTTTCCGCTTCATTCATAGCATATACCTTTTGCATAAAATGAAGAATATCATTTTGCCTGTGTTTAAAAGGAGGTAACGCCGTGGATATGGAAACGATTTTACTCAATACATTTCAAAATTAAAAGAGTGATAAATCCCAGGTTGGTGCATACTGAAGCCAGAATATTCATTCGCATGGTATTTTGATAATCCGCTTCATTATTATTTTTACATACTTTACCAAACCATATAAAAAAATATACGATAACCGGAATCATAAAGATTTGAAGAATAATAAAATGCATTATTTCTGATTGAAAATAAAAATACAAACCCAATGTAATAAAAGCTAAGGCATATACAATGCCGGAAAAAATAAAAGTGCCCTTGTATCCCAATAAATAACTGATTGTAACCACTCCGTCATTATAGTCTTCATTATGTTGGTAAATCTGTGTAAGCGGATAAAAGCCACCTATCAGTAAACTGGAAGCTACCATAGATAAAACGGGAACATCTAAAGTGTGGTTGCTGTCGCTTGCATGATAGACGAGAAAAAAAGTAATTGCACCCTGGAAAATAATTACGGTCATATATCCAATCAAGGGATATTTCTTTAATCGGATTTTCCTGTAGCTATACGACCTTGAAGCTATAATGTAGAAAAATATTCCTATTGCAAAAATGAATGAAATAAAAAAACTCAGGATAAGAGATATAATATCCATTATTACAGTTACAACAAACAATTGCCTGGTTGGCAACATTGGGTTTTTTAATCCTCCAACCGGTGATGTATCACGATCCATAAAACTGTTGTACCCATTGCTGGCAGGATAAACAAGCACATGCAGAATTATAAAAACGAGCACAGCGTCCGTCCAATTAATATTTTTTACCTGGCTCAGGGAAAACCAAAAAACAGGCATTAAAAAAAAGGAGAAATGAAAACGAAGGAGTTGAAATGTAGATTTAATTTTTTTATTCACTATTAAATGTAGAATTATTTTTACATCTCTATTTCAGGTGCATGAAAGGAAACTATCAATTTTCTTTTATTGTGTGAAAGTATTTGGATAGTTGTGAAAACGGTGTTTTCAGGGAAAATACCTGGTGACATTTCGGGCCATTCCACCATGCAAACATCATTACTATTCAGGCAATCCTCCACACCGGCATCCATTGCTTCTGCTTCGCTTTTTATCCGGTATAGGTCAATATGAAATATTATTTCATTATCGGGCAGCGCATATTCCTGTATAATAGAATAAGTAGGGCTGGTTACCGTATCTTTTACCCCCATTTGTTTACAAAGTGCATTAATAAAGGTGGTTTTGCCTGCTCCTAATTCACCGCTGAAAGCAAATACTTTAGTCTTTTTGATCATTTGCAAAAATTCTTTAGCTGCCTCTTCAATTTTATCCAGTTCAAAAATAATCTCCATTATTAATATTGATTTGCGTAAAATTAGATTAATTAGCTGATGTGCTAATTCGTTAATTCAGTAATTTGATAATGTAGTAAACAAACAAATAGGCAAGATTCTTACTTTTGAATTTCTCAAATAATAAATTAGCGATAAGGCAATCAGCAATTAAACGATAATTAAATAATGAAAGAACCTATAGAAATTTTGAAAGAGAATTGGGGTTATGATGCTTTTCGTCCGTTTCAGGAAGAAATTATTAGTTCGATTTTATCTTCCAAAGACACTCTTGCTATCATGCCCACAGGTGGGGGGAAATCAATTTGTTTCCAGGTGCCTTCACTCTTAAATGAAGGACTTTGCCTGGTGGTAAGTCCATTAATTGCTTTGATGAAAGACCAGGTAGCCAATTTGAAAAAGAAAGGTATTTCTGCGCTTTCTATTTATTCGGGAATGAGTTTTATAGAAGTAAAAAAAACTTTGCAAAATGCTGCCTATGGCAATTTTAAATTTCTGTATGTATCACCGGAAAGATTAGAAACCGAATTATTTTTGGAATATCTGCCAATTATAAAATTTAATTTAATTGCGGTGGATGAAGCGCATTGCATTTCGCAATGGGGTTATGATTTCAGGCCACCGTACCTCCGCATAGCTGCTATAAGGGAATATTTCCCTGACATTCCGGTTTTAGCGCTTACTGCATCTGCCACTTTAGAAGTTCAAAATGATATTTGCGAAAAATTACAATTTAAAAAGGGATATCAAACTTTTCATACCTCTTTTGAAAGAGCTAATCTTTCTTACAGTGCTTTCGAACTTTCTTCAAAGCAGAATAAATTGATTGCCATTCTGAATAGAGTTCCCGGTAGTGGAATTGTATATTGTAAAACCAGGAAAAGAACAAAGGAAATTGCTGAGATGCTACATCTAAACGACATCAAAGCAGATTATTATCATGCCGGACTTTCTAATGAAGACCGTAATAAAAAGCAGGAAGAATGGATCAATAATAAAACCAGGATAATAGCTTGTACGAATGCTTTTGGAATGGGGATTGATAAACCGGATGTGCGAACGGTAATCCACTATGATGTGCCGGATGCATTGGAAAATTATTACCAGGAAGCGGGACGTGCTGGCAGAGATGGGAAAAAATCGTATGCGGTATTATTTTATAATGAGGGTGAGATAAATGAATTAAAAAAGAAAGTAAATATCAGATTCCCCTCAAAAGAAGTGATCAGAAAAGTATATGGAGCCTTGTGCAATTTTTTCCAGTTACCCTCGGGAAGCGGCGAAGGGCTTTCTTACGATTTTGATATCAACACATTTATAAAAAACTTTAAACTGGATACTTTTACTGTTAATAGTGTTTTAAAAATATTGGAGCAGGAGGGATTGATAAATTATAGTGAACAGTTTTTTTCTCCACTCACGGTAGTATTTACCACAGATAAAAAAACATTAAATTCTTTTGAACAAAGCTATCCTCAATATGACGATGTGGTAAAAGGACTTTTACGTTCTTACGATGGAATATTCGATTTCCCCGCTTTTATTAATGAAACCCAACTTGCCAAATTTATTTCCATAAAAAAGGAAAAACTATTGCAAAACCTGATTGAATTGAAAGGAATGGGAATTATTGATTACATACCCCAAAAAGAAAAACCTCAAATATATTTTCTTCAAAACAGAGAGAAGGCGGATGATCTTTTTATTAATGAAAAAAATATCCTTAAACGAAAACAGGCTTTTGAAAAAAGACTTGATGCAATGATACATTTTGCAACCAATAAAAGTCAATGTAGGAGTAAAATGATAGCTTTTTATTTTAATGATAACAGCGTAAAACAATGTGGGGTTTGCGATAATTGCCTGAGAAATAAAAAGATATTCCTATCAAAAGAAGAATTTGATTTGATTTCTGCTGGGATAAAGAAAACAATTTCCGGAGAGTTGGTTGCTCCCTCCGATCTTTTTAAAAAATTATCTTCTTTTAAAGAAAATAACGTTTGGAAAGTCTTGATTTTTTTACAGGAAGAAGATATAATTGTAGTAAATCGTGATGGTTTGATAAAGAAGAGATAAAAAAAGGAGCCAGGATAGAAATCCAGCCCCAGTTTTAATCCAATATCCTATGAAAAACCGAGGCGAAAGTAATGTATTTTTTTTAATTTTCCGAAAAATGATATTAATATATTTAGATATGTATACAATACACATATCATTATTTCAAGAAGAGCAGCTACAAAAAAAAGGGGACCCAGATAGAAATCTAGTCCCGCTTTAAAATCCAATATCCTATGAAAAACCGTCACAAATATAAAGCGAAATTCATGATTACCCAATAATTTTATTCCCATATTCCTAAAAGTCCCCTATTTATACTATTAAAAAACAGTTCTATTTAGTAAGCGGCGAAGTAAATTGATTATGCGGCTTAAAGGAATTATTCATCTTTTATTAAGGATGCCATTGTTCAATTTTAAGAATATTCGATATAATACATTTATAATCAAACATTTGTATATTTAGCATATTGGAACTTGTGGAGTTGTTGAAATATTTCCATAAGAAGTTTAAAGTTGGAGTCCACTTCATTTTATGCATTTTGTAATACTTTTATAAAATCCTTTAGATTAATGAAGGAAGTTTGTTATCAAATTCAGAAAAAGTCACTCTGAACTTTACTCCCTGGTTAATGGGAAGGGAAAGCAAATCATCATGGAAATGGGAAAACTTATACTCGGCCGCGACATTCGGTAGAAAGGAGGGGTAGAAAAATTCAGCTTTCGAAATTACTTGTCAATTCAACATTCCTTATATTTTAATTGTTTTACCCATACATGCGTAATCGTTTTTGGTTATTGCGATAAAAGTATCTATATTATTATCTATTACCCATGAATTTATTTTTGGAAAATGACAAGATCAAATTAAAAAAATCATAAGATTGCCTTAACTTTTTACTAAATACATTTATCGTTCATATTTTGTGGCATTAAATATGTAAAACAAATTTCATAAAAACTAAATACCTTTATTCTCAATTAAAAAAATAATAAATTATGGAAAATAGTAAACCTAAAATCCTTATTTGCGAAGATGATCCCAATCTTGGGATGGTTTTAAAGAATTATCTGGAACTCAATGATTATGATGTAGTTCTTGAAAGAGATGGAAGACTTGGGCTAGCTGCCTTTCAACGTGAAAAATTTGACCTTTGCCTGCTCGATGTAATGATGCCCAATATGGATGGTTTCACTGTAGCCGAAGAAATCAGGAATGTGGATCCCGATATGCCGCTATTTTTCCTTTCTGCTAAAACAATGAAAGAGGATATTATTAAAGGTTATAAGTTGGGCGCCGATGATTATATCACCAAACCTTTTGATAGTGATGTATTGCTACATAAAATAAAGGCTATTTTGAAACGTAATGAAGAATTACACCGCGAAGAAGCCAATGCAGAATATGATTTGGGTAAATATCATTTTAATCCAAGACTTCGTCAATTAGGTATTGATAAAGATGTACAAACCCTGTCGCCGAAAGAAAATGAATTATTGAAAATGCTGAGTGAATATAAAAATGATCTATTGCCCCGCGAAGCTGCCCTCAAAAAAATATGGGGAAGCGACACTTATTTTAATGGCCGCAGCATGGATGTATATATTGCTAAACTTAGAAAATATTTAAAGGGAGATACTAATATTGAAATTGTAAACATTCATGGAAATGGATTCAGGCTCGTGGTTAATGAATAATTATTTTCAATCATTTTAGTTTTTTCATTTTTACGAAACCGCATTTTCACAGCTGCGGTTTTTTTGTGCTGCGCCTGCTCCGTCCGGGGATAATCCAAACAGGAATCCGTTCAGGACTCTCTATAGAAGTTCTTTGTGGCCTTTAGAGGATTTAGACAATAAAAGAACAAATAAAAGTAATTTCTATTTAATTTTTTTGCTATAGGTTACACCCATTTTTTCAACAAGACTTTCCGGGTTTCAAAAACCTGGATGATATATGCTCTCAGTAAACAAACAAATATTCAGGATTTCTGTTTTTATTTTAAAAGAACCGCTGCTACTATTCCGGCGGTTTCCGTTCTTAGCCGGGTTTCTCCCAGACTAACCGGGATATAATTTTGAAGCATAGCCATCCGGATTTCTTCCTCAGTAAAATCTCCTTCAGGTCCTATCAAAATTATTTTGGAATTGGATTTATTGATTGCACTATTTTTCAGGTCTGTTTTTTTTTCTTTAAGACAATGGGCGATAAATTTTTGATCGTAGTCCTTATTATTCATTAATTCATTCAATTTCATTGGTTCCCAAAGTTCAGGAAGCCATACCTGTCTGCTTTGCAGCATAGCGCTTTTTAAAATAGACTGAATTCTCCCGCTTCGAAAATGAGTTTTTTCGGTTCGCTGGCATAGTAAAGGAATGATTGCGGAAACTCCAATTTCTGTAGCTTTTTCTATAAACCATTCAAACCGGTTTGTATTTTTAATGGGTGAAATGGCAATGGCAACCTTTGGCTTTTGAGGTGGCAAAAATTCCCTGGCGAGAATATTTACTTCGGTCTTTTTTTTATGGGCTGATATAATTTTCGTCGTAAGCGTATAGCCCTTCCCGTTAGTAATCAAAAGTTGATCTCCGTCTTTCATGCGCAATACCTGCGAAATGTGCCGGGAGCTTTCTTCACTTAAAATAAAGGGATCGGAAGCCGGTAGATTTTCTTCAAAAAAAAATGGAAGCGACATTAGTAGTATTGCTTTACCGGTTCAACAGAAATAATATTTAGAAAATTGATACTCAAAATGGTCCATTTTCATCAAATTCTTCATTATTCATTTTACTTCCAGCCTGGAAATACAACTTTGCCCCACCCTTTCCATCAATATCACTAACAGGTTTAAAATTCCCCGGAGGCAAGCCGGTTCCAAAGTCATCATCATCTTTTTCTACGAATTTCTGAATATGCAATAATGCTTTTAATTTGATAGTATCCAATTGACCGTTTCTGTGCTTGGCAATGCGTACTTCGGTATCTCCTTTTGTTGATTCGCCCATTTCATTGGTATTAACATCATAGTATTCCGGACGATATAAAAATATTACCATATCTGCATCCTGTTCAATGGCACCCGATTCTCTCAGATCGCTCAACTGCGGAATTTTGCTACCTTCTTTTCTTTTTTCTACCTCGCGACTCAACTGGCTAAGAGCAATAATGGGTATCTGCAATTCTTTGGCAAGTCCTTTTAGATCTCTCGAAATACGGCTGATCTCCTGCTCACGGTTGCTGTTCCGGTTTTCGCCGGTGCCGCTCATTAATTGTAAATAATCAATAATGATTAACCCAACATTGTGCTTATTTTTCAATCTCCGGCATTTTGCACGTAATTCAAAAATATTTAAAGCGGCCGTATCATCAATGTGGATGGGGGCTGATGACAGCCTGTTAATTCCTTTTTTATAAAGTTCTTCCATTTCGTGCTGCTCCAATCTTCCACGGGCAATCTTTTCTAAAAGAATCCCACTTTCAGCACTCAGTATTCTTTGTACAAGCTGGCTGGCGCTCATTTCCAAAGAAAAGAAACCAACTGCTGTAGGCTTTGTTGGATGAAGCGCCGCATTACGGGCAAGGTTAAGCGCAAATGCGGTTTTACCAACAGAAGGCCTTGCTGCAAGCACAATTAAATCACTTGGCTGCCATCCATAGGTAATACGATCTATGGTTTCAAAACCCGTAGGTACACCAGTAATCTCATCCTGGCGGGTTCGGAGATCTTCAATTCTCTGAATGGTCTTTACCAACACAGAATCAATGCTGGCGTAATCTCTTTTCAAATGTTTATTGGTAATTTCAAAAAGTTTCGACTCTGCCATATCAAGCAATTCAAAAACATCGGTACTATCTTCGTAAGCATCGCCAATAATCTCGCTGCTTATTTTTATCAATTCTCTTTGTATAAATTTTTGAAGAATGATCCTTGCATGTATCTCAATATTTGCAGAAGAAAAAACCGCGTTGGTCAATTTAGTGATATAAAACGGGCCTCCTACCAAATCAAGCTCTTCCCTGAATTTCAATTCTTCTACAACAGTCAACAAATCTATCGGGGAATTTTTTTGCTGCAATCCCTGCATAGTGCGAAAAATCCTTTGGTGAGCTTCTACGTAAAAACATTCCGGGGTTAAAATTTCTACTATGACATCAAAAGCATTTTTCTCAAGTAATATTGCGCCAAGCACTGCTTCTTCCAACTCTTTAGCCTGGGGAGGTAATTTGCCAAAAGCCATAGTTCCCAGTTCCAGCGAACTTGTCTTTCTCCTGTTTTTTCTGTCTTTATTTATATTGGTAAATTCCATTTTTCTTTCCTCTTACTAAGTATTACTTTTTATTTTTTAAACAATAATTTTTTTTGATTTTTCATAAGCGGGCGGCTAAGATAAAGGACAAAAAGCATTGTTAAGTGCTAATATTTATACATACTGAATTCACATTAAAACACACATATATTAACTGTTTTCCACATTTTTTTCTCATTTTCCACAATTTAAAAAATATTTCCCATTTTTTATTTGTTAAATTCACAATTGGCTGTGAAGAAAATATTTAGTCACTTTAGAGTCACTTATCATTTAAAATGATTACATAATTTTTAAAAAAAAACTGCGGTTTTTTAGAATAGGCAGATCATTTTTTGATGAAACTAAGGCTGCATATACTTTACAAAAAATACAAAGCCAATTCCTAACTACTTCTTTCTTATTTTTGGGCTTCTTAAATAATTAAAAAGAAGATTTTACAAAAAATTACATGAAGATTAGTTACAATTGGCTTAAAGAATATTTACCAAAAGATGAGGCAACCTCCAAAGTAATGGAAAACCCTCAAAAAATAGCAGAGATATTGACTTCCGTGGGGCTCGAAGTGGAGAACCTGGAAAAATACGAAGAGGTAAAAAACGGCCTCAAAGGATTGATAGTAGGAGAAGTAATTACCTGTGAAAAACATCCGGATGCGGATAAATTGAAAATCACAACAGTAGATAACGGTAAAGGCGAAACGCTTCAGATTGTGTGTGGTGCCTCCAACGTGACAGCAGGACAAAAAGTTATTATGGCTCCAGTTGGCTCAAAGTTGTACCCGGTTTCAGGCGATCCCTTTACTATTAAAAAAGCTAAGATTCGCGGTGTAGAAAGTAATGGGATGCTATGCGCTGAAGATGAGATTGGCTTGGGTCGCAGTCATGAAGGAATTATAGTTTTGGCAAATGACGCAAAAACCGGAACGTTGGTCTGTGAGTACTATAATTTATATAATGATTGGGTATTTGAAATAGGTCTGACACCCAACAGGATGGATGCAATGAGCCATCTGGGGGTAGCCAAAGATGTGTGTGCTTATATTTCACATCATTACAACCGGGACTTAAAAGTTATATCTCCTTTTAAAAATAATTTCAAATCAGATAATAATTCGCAGCTTGTAAAAGTTCAAATAAAAAATCCAGGCGATTGTGAACGATATGCAGGCGTAAGCATTTCAGGCATTACAGTGGACAAATCGCCTTTGTGGCTGCAAAATAAATTAAGAAGTATAGGACTGCGCCCAGTGAATAATATCGTTGACATTACCAACTTTATTTTGCACGAAACAGGTCAGCCGCTTCATGCCTTTGACGCAGAAAAAGTGAAGGGAAAGATTGTTGTTGAAACACTTCCTGAAGGTACACCTTTTACCACACTTGATGAAAAGGAACGTAAGTTAAGCAGCAATGATATTATGATTTGCAATGGTAATAATGAGCCGATGTGTATTGCAGGTGTTTTTGGTGGTTTGGAAAGTGGCGTGTCTGAGAAAACAACAAATGTATTTTTGGAAAGTGCCGTGTTTAATCCGGTATCTATCAGGAGATCTATGCTGCTGCATAATTTGAGGACTGAAGCCGCCGTTCGATTTGAAAAAGGGATCAACATTGGCAACACTGTTGAGGTACTGAAACGTGCCGCCTCTTTGATTAAAGAAATTGCAGGCGGAAAAATTACTTCCGAAATTGTAGATGAATATCCTAAGGAGCGCAAGAAAAAGGAAATTACTTTATCAAATCATTATCTTAAAAAAATAAGCGGGAAAAATTATCATTCGGATACTGTAAAAAATATCCTGAGGTCATTAAATTTCTCTATATCACGGGAAGGGTTAGACGACATACAGGTGTCTGTACCTTACAGCAATCCGGATATCACCATTCCGGCTGATATTATTGAAGAAATTATGAGGATAGACGGGCTGGACAATATTGATATCCCTTCCTCCATTAAAATGTCGGCCGCTATAGATAATGGTCTAAATGACGCTTCATATAAAGAAAAAATAACTAACTGGCTAACAGGAAACGGTTTTAGGGAAATTTTTACCAACTCCATTACAAACAGTAAATATTTCAAAGATGAGATCCTTTCTACTACTGTAAAAATAATAAACAGTCTGAGCGAGGAGCTGAATGTAATGCGGCCATCTATGTTGCCAACCGGACTGGAAACAATTGCCTATAACCTGAACAGAAAAAACAATAATCTGCTATTTTTTGAGTTCGGAAAAACTTATTCAAAGATTGAGAAAACATATAGAGAAAATCAAAACCTGGCAATTTATTTTACCGGAAGCAGAAATGAAGCAAACTGGAATATTCCTTCTAAAATAATGGATATCTATTTTGTAAAGGGAATTAGCAACGCAATTTTTTCTTTAACAGGAATTAATAATTTTCGTTTTGAAATTTCAAAAAATGAGCAATTGAATGATAGTTTTAAAGCTACTTCAAACGGGGTAGAAATTGCCATAGCAGGGAGCGTTAACAAATTGAATTTGGAAGAATTTTCCATAAAACAACCGGTATTTTTTCTTTGTATTGATTGGGAAAAATTAATTTCACTTACACGCGATCAAAATATCATTTTTGAGCCAATAGCCAGGTTTCCCCTGGTGCACAGAGATCTTTCCATAATTACAGATAAAAAGGTTTCATACCTGGAAGTGGAAGATTTGGTAAAGTCTTTGCAGTTATCTAAGCTGGAAAGTATTCTGTTGTTCGATGTATTTGAAAATGAAAAATTAGGGGAGAATAAAAAATCGCTCGCTTTTAATTTCACTTTTCTTGATAAAGAGAAAACACTTACCGATAAAGAAATTGAAAATTGGATGAATAAAATTATTAATCTCCTTGAAATAAAACTCAATGCAGTAATAAGACGTAATGCCTGATATTATTGATACACATATAAACAATCTAAAATTGAAACTGCAGTTGCTGTTGAAGAAATATGCAGTGGTGGTGAAGGAAAATGAACAGATACTAAAAGAAATCAAATACTTTAAATCAAAAGAAAAAGAGCTTAGTGAAAAAACAGAACTTTTAGAACAACAGGTAAATATTTTAAAAGCATCTGCGGGACAACTTGAAGGAAAAGAAAAAAATGATTTTGAAAAAAGTATTAACCGTTATATTAGATCCATTGATAAATGTATAACAATGTTAAATAAATAACGATGGCGAATGAACCACTTATACCACTTAATATAGTAATCGGCGATAGAAATTACCGTATAAAAATAACACCTTCTGATGAAGAAATGGTACGAAAAACACTAAAGACTATTAACGATAAAATTATTGAATTTAAAACCCAGTTCGCCGGAAAAGATATGCAGGATTATATTTCGATGGTGCTGATCTGGTATGCAACACAACCTAAAGAGAACAACACCGGATCAATAAGTAATGAATTAATGGAATCTATATTAAAAATGGAAAAGCAATTAGATGAAGCCCTGGAATAAGAAATCAATTAGTAAAACAATAAATAATCAAGATTTCCAATTAAGAAAAGGATAAAGGATAAAGGATAAAAGATAAAAGATAAAAGAATGTTCGCACCTTGAAAGACTTCAATGTGAATGAGAAAAAAATCAACATACAGTAAACCAATAAATAATTGGAATTTTTATTTGCTATAAAACTAAATTAAAAAAATACAGTTAGCATTTCACTAACTGTATTTATAATCTTTATAGCTACGACTGATCTATTAGCTCTTTACTTGTCAAATAAGACATTTCACCTTTCTGCTCTGAATAGGCTTCGGTTCCATGCTCATACAAATCAAGGCCAATAATTTCACCTTCTTCTTTCACTCTTAAATTCCATGGATGAGGCAATTGTTTAACCACCCACATTAACACAAAAGCAATGACAAAAGTAGCTATGGTAATAGTTGCGCTACCAATTAACTGTGCCTTTAAAACTGATGTGCCCCCTCCGTAAAAAAGCCCGGCTACCGGTGAAGAATTATCTGCGCCTGTTGGTCCGGTGGCCCCGAATTGTCCGGAGGCAAAAAAACCCAAGGACAAAGTGCCCCAAATACCAGCCAGTCCATGCACAGGAACTGCTCCAATAGGATCATCAATCCGAAGCCATTCGAGCAAATTGACACCCGCGAACACAACCAAACCCGCAACGGAACCTAATATTACGGCTCCTAAAGGCGATACCCAATAACAAGGACATGTAATGGCTACAAGCCCGGCAAGAAATCCATTTATTGTATAACCGAGGTCGAATTTTCCTTTTGTGTCGCCAAACCAAAGAGCAAAAAACATTGCGGAAATACCGCCACCACATGCCGCCAAAGTTGTATTGGCTGCAACCCTGCCAATACCTTGCATATCCACTGCGGAAAGAGTGCTTCCAGGATTGAAACCATACCAGCCAAACCACAGAATAAATCCACCAACTGCAGCCACAGTAAGATTATGAGGCGCGGGCATTCCTCCTCCGTCTCTTTTAAAAACTCTTCCTAACCGCGGCCCCAAAACGATCGCGCCGGCCAGAGATGCAATCCCTCCAATTGTATGAACCACCGTAGAACCAGCAAAATCCCTGAACCCTTGCCCTAATGAAGCAAACAAACGGCCAGGAGTTCCCATCAAGGCCAGGAATCCATCCGGTCCCCAAGCCCAATGACCCACAATCGGATAAATAAATCCTGTTATTCCAATGCTATAAAGAATATCACCTCTGAATCCTGTACGTCCAATCATAGCGCCTGAAACAATTGTAGAACAAGTATCTGCAAATGCATATTGAAATATCCAATGAGCAAGAATAGGAATGCCTGTTGTCATATAAGTGGCAGGCGCCCCTATTAAGAAAAACCAATGATAACCAATGAAACCATTTCCTTCGCTAAACATAAATGCGTAGCCAATAGCCCAAAAAAGAACCCCGCAAAGGCAAGTATCAAAAATGCACTCCATTAATACATTTACCGTTTCTCTTTTTCGGGCAAACCCTGCTTCAAGCATTACAAATCCGGCTTGCATACCAAACACTAAAAACGCCGCAATTAAAGTCCAGATAGTATTTGCAGTATTCATTAATATTGTTTCATGAGGAGTAAAAGTATCCTGTGCGGAAGCCGGAGATGCGATCATAGCCGGTATCATTTTCATTGCAATAATTACCAGAAAGACGCCGATAATTTTACCCATAAAAATAGTAAGGCCCATTTGCCATTTTTCTGCTTTTGTTAATCTTACCATCGGAGTTGAGGTTTCTGAATTTCTGTTCTTCAGATGATTAACCAATTTTTTTACTAACATGTGTTTGAATTTTAAAATTTAAAAATAATTTGATTGAATTAAAATTTATAAACTACTGCCGCAATAAAACTTGCATCATTTTTAATAAGGTTTCCTGAATGATTTGCAAAAAGAGGAGCGCTTGCATTATCAAGCCTGAATTCAGGAATGAATGTGAGGCCTTCCACTTTAAAATTTGCCGATAAAGTATTTGAAAAAACATTACCACCGGTAGGCAGCGTTGAGTAAAGATTTAACTGTTTATCGTCATTAAAATATTCGCTACGCAGCGTTAAGCCAAACCAGCTTTCAGGATCGTAATTGAAATATAATGCAGAGCCCCACCAGGTTTTGCTGCTAATGTTTTTTGCGCCATCCCAAAGTTTTACACTGGCAAGAATACCATTGTAAACAATATTAAATTTAGAGCAAATCTTGTCTGTTATTATAAGATTTCCAATACTCGATTTTGAAGTATCGGGTGCTTGCCCTCCAACATAATTCAGGAGCAATTGCAAATTGTCGCTTGGCGTATAAGTAAACTGAGCAAGTAAAAATTTCTTGTTGATCTGGCCATCCGGAGGAATTCTGTAATCTGTTGCGTTGGCAACGCCAATCATAAAAGCAGTTTTTTTACTTGTGGTAAAATCTGCTCTAACGCCTGTATGAGAAAAAGGCCCGAACGTAAAAGAATAGCTCATACTATAATTCCGGTTTGCAAATGCATCGGCCAATTCATAATTAAGATGTGTAGCCCAGTTTCCTGCTGTTAGTTTCAGCCAGGAGTTGGGTGAATAAGAAATATATAATTGCTTTATAGCCTGGGAGATGCCATCATCATTATAGGCAAACTCTTTTTCTCTTTGCCCGAAACCTAAGTCCGCAACCATATCTATTTTTTTGGTTTGCAACTCAAATTTCACATTTGCCATTCCTAATGCAAAGGAATTTTGTGTTTTGGTGAAACTTGTAAAACTGTTGTACGGATTTGCGGTTGGATTATTAAAATCGTATCTGTAGTAAGCATCTACAGCGCCAGTTATTGCAAGTGAAGGTTTTGGATCTGTTGTTGTATCGGCAACAGGTTTTGATAAGTTTGCAGAATCTGTTTGTGCATCTGAGGAATTAAAAGCAAAAAATAGTAGTATTCCTAAGAAAATTTTTCTTAACATTGTTGTAGAATTAAAGTTTAAAAATGGAAAGGGTGTAGCTTATTAACTTTTCTCAGAAGTTAATTTTTTCAGCTATTCCCTTTCTTGTTATATAAAAGAGTCATTGTGTTTTTTTAGTGTTTTTTCTCGTATATATTTTTCATTATTATGCTGTGACTCTTCCATTTCCATTTCTTCTTCAGTAAGAGAGCCATTATCATTTAACAACACTTTTCCCTGCAAATATTTTTGCATGCGAATTATTGCATCCATTCTATTTTCCTGCTCAGAAAAAGACCCGCTTTGCTCAACTAATAAAGTGCCTTGCACATATTTCTCATCATGCTGAGAGGCATCCAATCCTATTTCTTCGTCAGCTTCACTCACTCTCATAGGCATTACCCAATTGATAAATTTGAAAATGCCGTAAGAAACGGAGAAACTATATGTCACCACAATTCCTATTCCTTTTAATTGAGTAAAAAAGAAGGCCGGATTTCCATAAAATAATCCATTATTACCCCCTGCATTGATAGCTTTGGTCGCAAAAACACCGGTTAGGATCATTCCCACAATTCCACCAATGCCATGACATGGAAATACATCGAGTGTATCATCTAAAACTGATTTTGATTTGTAATAAACAGCCACATTTGAAATAATGGCTGCGACTACTCCGATAAAAATACTTTGTGGAATAGCTACATAACCAGCTCCCGGTGTAATAGCCACAAGGCCTACAACTGCGCCAATACAAAATCCCAATACAGAAGGCTTCTTTCCTTTTAATACATCGAAAAACATCCACGACAAACCGGCTGCTGCAGCTGCAGTATTTGTTGTAGCAAATGCAGAAACTGCCAACCCATTTGCAGCCAATGCTGAACCGGCATTGAATCCAAACCAACCAAACCAAAGTAATCCTGTACCAATTAATACATACGGAATATTGGAAGGCGGCATTTCTTTATGCAGGATATGAGATTTTCTTCTTTTCAAAACCATAGCTCCGGCAAGTGCAGCACATCCTGCAGAAATATGAACTACAGTGCCACCGGCAAAATCCAGGATACCCATTTTAAATAAAAATCCTTCTGGATTCCACGTCCAATGTGCAATAGGCGCATAAACTAAAAGACTAAACATCACGATGAAAAGTATATAAGAAGAAAAACGAATTCTTTCCGCTACTGCTCCCACAACAAGACTCGGCGTGATGATGGCGAACATCAATTGAAAAAGTGCAAAAAGCATTAAAGGAATAGTGGGCGCCAAACTCCACGGAGCGCCTGAACTTACCCCCTTAAAGAAAAGATGGGTAAACGGATTTCCAATAAAACCACCGATGGAATCTCCAAAGGCCAAACTGAAACCAACAGTTATCCATAAAACACTCACAACCCCCGTAGCTACAAAACTTTTGATCATTGTAGAAAGGATATTTTTCCTATGCACCATGCCACCATAAAAAAATGCAAGCCCGGGCGTCATTAAAAATACCAGCGCGGTTGCTACAAGTATCCACGAGATATCCGCTGAATTATACACTTTACTTCCCTCGAAGCTAGCAACTGAAGGAACAAACAATGCTATAAGAGCAACCAGTATTAAAGCAATAAAAGGAGCAGATTGATTTAAATGAATTTTTTTCATATCCAATAATAATTTTATCAAAAATATTTAATTTTAATAAAAAACTACTATTTTAATAGATATTTTTTTTTAATTTAATAGTAATAATAACTAACTGCTTGATGATTAATAATTTATATTTAATAATAATTTTTTTAAGAATAAATAATTTTTTTTAATATAGATATTACACATATTCATTATGTTAATACTAAAAGTAAATAAATCATTGATTATAATACATTTAAGTAAGAAATATCGATTAATTACTTTTAAAATAAAAATAATATTAATTAGATATTTATTTTTAAAATATTAATTATAATACCAGGATCTATCTTCAATTGATTTCTTCTATTAGCTTTTATGAAATATTATTAAGCCTTAATCAAGAAATTATCATTAACCCAAAAAAGCCCATTTCTTAGTTGTAATTTTCAGTCCATTTATTTTCAGTAAACCAACAAATAATCCTGATTTAGCATCCTGGGGAGTATTATTTGAAAAAATAAAATTGCTGATAAATTAAATAAAGAAACTGCAAGCGGTAGAAAAAAATTATTTGCTGCCAGGACCCTCTGGTTCTAAATGGTGGTTGTAACCGATAACTTCCAATTTTTATGCAAACGTTTGACTGTTTGTTTAAAAGAGTAAAAACGTAGTTTTAAATATTCATACACTTTAGCTATCAATAAAATGAATTATAAAAATATACTGATGATGAAAAAACAATCGCTTACTTTTCTTTTACTGTTTTTCTCTGTGTCTCTTCTGGCACAAAAAATTACTTACAGCAATTGCAACGATTGCTGGAATCCCGATTCGCTTGGTAACCATAGAGCCGTATTGAAATTTAATGGTTCGGGAAACATTGCCAAAGCAATTATTCCGTGGAGAAGAAGAGACACCGATCCTGGGGAAAAACGCATTATCGTAGAGGATGCAAAAACGCATCAGAAAGTAGACAATGTAAAATCGGGTACGCTTAACCGTGAATATGGTGAAATTTATTTTCAACCTGTTTCAGGAAAGGGTATTTATTATGTGTACTATATGCCTTACAAAAATGAAGGCCGCTCCAATTATCCGAAGGGTATTTACCTGAAACCAGAAAATACAGCTTCTGCAGAATGGCTCAATTCAATTGATAATGATAAAAATATTCCATCAGCGAATGTTACCCAATTTCAGTCTATCAATGCATTTAACAGCTTTTACCCGATGGAAATAATTGCTACAAAAAAAGAAACCGATAATTTAATAGAGCAAAATAAAAATGAATCGTTTTTAATTTTTCCTGAAGACCGTTTGCATTCTATAAGAATGGCCAGCTTTTTACCTGAAAGATGGATTGAAAAAGGATTGAGTAATTCTTTTAAAGATACTGCGATGAAAGGAGAAAATTTTGCGTACCAATTAGGCGTCTTTGCTTTGCAGGATATTAAAAATATAAAATTGAATTTCTCGGATCTGAAAAATAGCACTGGAAATATAATTTCTTCAAAAAAAATATCGTGTCTGAATATAAAAGGAACCGATTATGAAGGACATCCGCTACAAAAAATTGTTGATATTGAAAAAGGAAAAGTGCAGGCTTTGTGGTGTCTCGTTGATGTGCCGCAGAATGCAACTGCCGGAAAATATTTTGGTAAAGTAAATGTAACATCGGACAATAATTCTTCTGCTAAAGAAATCAACATAGAATTAGTTATAAAAAATGAAACAGCAAAAAATCATGGCGTAAATGAACCCTGGAAAATGACCAGGCTTACATGGCTGAACTCTACCATGGCACAGGATAACACAGTAATAGCACCATACACTCCATTGAAAATATCAGGAAATACCATTTCTTTATTGGGAAGAAAAGTAATGCTTGATGATAATGGACTGCCCAAACAAATCCAGACATTTTTTACTCCTGAAATGACAGGCTACCAATCGCAACCCAACAATCTTTTAACAGAAGCTATTCATTTTCATTTTACCAAAAAATCGGATTCAAAAGATATTCAATTAAAAAAAGGCGGCGTGAAATTCACACTACGCCAGTCCGGAACAGTACAATGGACTGCAATCAATACTTCTGATGATTTGAAAATGGAAGTAGAAGGTTCGCTTGAATTTGATGGATTTGTTTCTTTTACAGTAAAGGTTACAGCGCTCAATGATATTGATCTGAGCAATATTACGATGCACATTCCTTTTGAAAAACAAGAAGCAAAATACATCATGGGGCTTGGACTGAAAGGTGAAAAACGGCCTGAAGATTTTAAATGGAAATGGGATGTTGCAAATAAAAACCAGGATGGCGGATGGATAGGAAATGTAAATGCAGGATTGCATTATTCATTGCGCGATGAAAATTATGTACGCCCGTTGAATACTAATTTTTATTTACTGAAACCTTTGTTGCTTCCAACTTCCTGGGGCAACGGAACCAACGGTGGTATCGATATCGGAGAAAAAGGGAAATCCATACTGGCAGATAATTACAGCGGGCCCAGGAGTATGAAAAAGGGTGACGTGTTGTATTATAATTTCAATTTACTGATCACGCCATTTCATCCGATCAATACCGATTTTCAATGGGCTACCAGGTTTTACCATGCTTACAGGCCAATTGATACCGTCAAAGCTACCGGAGCCACGATCATTAATATTCACCATGCCACTGCTATCAATCCTTATATCAATTATCCGTTCATCGCCTGGAAAGCAATGAAGGCCTATATTGATTCTGCTCACGCCGTGGGATTAAAAGTGAAAATTTACAATACCATACGCGAATTATCTGATCATGCTTATGAAACTTTTGCAATGAGAAGTCTGAATCATGAAATTTATTCTGCGGGAAAAGGTGGTGGTTTTAGCTGGCTCCAGGAACATTTGGACAGCAGTTATATTCCCGGTTGGTTTGTTCCGGAATTAAAGGATGCCGCCATTATCAACAGCGGCATGAACCGTTGGCACAATTATTATGTGGAAGGAATGAACTGGCTTACACAAAATGTAGGAATAGATGGAATTTATTTGGATGACGTAGCGTTTGATCGCGTTACGATGAAACGCATCAAGCGTGTGCTGACAAAAGACGGACATCCCGGAATTATAGATTTACATTCGGCCAATCAATATGATAAAGCTGATGGGTGGAATAACAGTGCGAATTTGTACATGGAACACTTTCCTTATTTAAACAGATTATGGTTTGGAGAATATTTTGATTATGAACATAATTCTCCGGATTTTTTTCTTACAGAAGTGAGTGGAATTCCTTTCGGATTAATGGGTGAAATGTTACAAGGAGGCGGTAATCCGTGGCGTGGGATGATCTATGGAATGACGAACAGGATGCCGTGGAGTGATCATGCAGATCCGCGTCCCATCTGGAAATTATGGGATCAATTCGGAATGCAGGGAACACAGATGATCGGATATTGGAGTGAAAATTGCCCGGTTAAAACGGATAATGAAAATGTAATTGCTACTGTTTATAAAAAGAAAGGAGCCGCATTAATTTCTATAGCCAGTTGGGCAGATGATGATACAGAAGTAACACTGAAAATTGATTGGAAAAAATTAGGAATTGATCCGGCTAAAGCAACTATCACAGCACCTGCAGTAAAAAACTTTCAACCGGCAAGAACTTTTAAATTGGATGAAAAAATTCCGGTAGAGAAAGGAAAAGGTTGGCTGCTTATTGTAAAATAAAAAAGGTTGCGTTTCAATTTCAAACCTTATGAAAAAATTACAAATCCAAAATTTTTGTTCGTTTACTGTTATACTCTCACTCCACCCATGAACGGATCACTATAGGATTCCATACCGGTTTCTACTCTGCCGGAATACCGTTTTATAAAGTTCTCATAACCCTTCACAAGGATCGTAAAATCGTACCAGCCAAAACTTTTTTTGAGGTCAAGTGTAATGGTTTCATTTCCCAGTGGTGGGATCAATTTTACGATGGGTCTGTTTTTATAGGAATTATCTTCAATTTTTATTGTAACAGATTTATTCTTATCCGTATTTGAAATTTTTAAATCAATATTCCCGGTAAGTTTTGATTTTATTAATCTGTAGTGCTGATAATCGCAATTAATCAGTAAGGCAGGATCATTTTTATTTCCCAATACTTCCCGCAAAAAACCATTAGGACCATAAATTCTCAAATGATAATTTTCATTTTCAAAAGCGCTGAGTAGCCATTCATTGCTTAATGTATCTCCGGCCTTTACCGCAAAGTGCCAAACGTGGCGGGTTTCAGCAGATTCATTTTTTGAAGCAAGATCACCTTGATAGTTTCCCACCGCATATACATTGAAAGGAGCGCCTGCTGAGGAAGCCCCGAAGATTTCATTTCCTGCATTCATGTTTATCACAATTGTTTTTTTATCGTCACTTATTTTTCCATCCGCATACAATTGATACGGAAGCGGTGACGCCACACGTATCCCTTTTTCCTGGCGTGGCATTAGGTCAGAAGAGCCGGGATCACGATTGATCTTTGCGATATCTTCATCAGATAATTTCTTATAAGAAGTGGGTTCCTTTTCAAATTTTGCATCGTATATCTTTTCTATAAAAGGATCTTTGGAAAGAAATGGCAATCTTTCAGTTTTCTCACCATTATACAAGCTGAACGCAGAAGTAAGATTTCCGCATACAGTACGCCGCCACTCGCTAATATTAGTTTGCCTGATTTGCTTATTGAATTTTTTATTTAAAAATTCTTCTAAAAATTGTAAAGATGAGGTATGGTCAAAAACCTGCGAGCATACTTTGCCTCCCCGGCTCCACGGTGAAGCTATAATCATTGGCACACGAAAACCAAGGCCAATAGGACCTCCGCGTGCTTCTTTCTTATGTATGCCTTCTGCCAGTTCGTTTTCAAGTTTCACAAATTCCACCCCGGTAACATTTACTCCTTCAGAACATTTACCTGTATTAGGATCCCGAGGATCGGGCGCTACAAAAGGCGGTATATGATCGTAATAGCCATCGTTTTCATCATAAGTAAGAATGAAAATTGTTTTTTTCCAAACCTCAGGATTTTTTGTAAGAATATCCAGTATTTCTGAAGTGTACCATGTGCCATACCACGGAGCGCTTGGGTGATCTGATAAATTTTGTGAAGGAACAATCCACGAAACAGTTGGCAAATTACCTGAATCAACGTCTTTGCGAAACTGGTATAAAACATCTCCTTTTGGTATGGGGAGTTGCCGTTCTATTCCTTTTTCTTCATAGTTTAAAGTACTCAAAGAAAGGTAGTCGGAATCGCCTACATTAGTAGTAAATGCCTTTAGAAAAAGATTTTTTTGTTGTTGCGATAATTTTTCAAAATTTTCCGGACTCCATTTTAAAAGTTGTTCATCGGTATCAGCAAGCACTTCTTTTTTCTTTGCAATTTCTTTTTGTAGTTTCCCAAAATTAGAATCAGCTGAATTCATTGCAGCAAATTGTGTTTCTAATCCTTTGATCTCATCTGGCAAAGTTGCAGAACGATTGCGCAAAGTATTCACATACCTTGATGAAAATCTTGAATTAAACTGTGCCTGCTGCTCCATCGGGTTGCATCCGAAATTATCTAACCATGATCTTTCCTCGCCTACAAAACCACCGCCATTGCTGAGTTCATTCTGATATACTTTCCATGAAATATCATTTTCTTCAAGCCTTTCCGGTAAAGTTTTCCAGGTAGCTTCTCCCCACGAAATATCATTTCTGATGAAAGCTTTTGTATCAATATTTTTTTCCTGTCTTATAGTTCCTCCCCACAGATACAAGCGGTTGGGCCAGGTACTCGTCATCGCCGAAGAGAAATGCTGATCGCAAATAGTGAAAGCATCAGCCATTGCATAATTAAAAGGAAGATCTTCACGGGTATAATGTCCAAGTGTCAATGGCATATCAGCATATTTTTTATTTCCTGATCTTTTTGAATCCAGCCATTTATCATACCTGCCATCGTTGAAGGCATCTACCTGGCTCGAACGCGAATGAGGTATGGAACCCATCCAGGTAATTTTAGTATCACGAATATTAAATCGAAAAGGTGCATAGGTGTCTCCGTTTTTATTACTTTGAAGCCATACTAAGTTTTCATTGGGAAGATGCACAGTTCGTGGATCATTAAAACCCCGCACTCCCCGCAGCGCGCCAAAGCAATGGTCAAAAGACCTGTTTTCCTGCATCAATATGACTACATGCTCTGCATCCATAAACGTACTACCGGTTGGAGGATTGATAGCCAGCGCTCTTTGAATAGAAGGAGGTATTACAGTGGCGATACCAGTTGCGCCTGAAAGCATGATCGTTTTTTTTAGAAATTCTCTGCGTGTATCCATAAATAAAGAATTGGATTTTATTAGAAAATGATAAGGCCTTTCAAAGTTAATTTTATTTGTTTTAATGTTATTGATCTTTATACAAAAATGATGGATTGTATTTATTCTCATGATTTAGTTACGCAAATGCTATCTGAAGAAACTACCTGATCTAAAAAATAATTTTATTCTTTCTTATTCCGAACTTTACAAAAAAAATTATGAGTCGTATTATTTTTATTACAGGAGCTACTTCAGGAATCGGGAAAGCCTGTGCACAAAAATTTGCTGCCAATGGAGATGACCTCATTATTAATGGAAGAAGAAAAGAAAGACTGGAAGAATTAAAATCGGATCTTGAAAAAAAATATAAAATTAAAGTTTTGCGTGCTGCATTTGATGTTCAGCATAAAGAGGAAGTTTTTAATACTATCAATCATTTCCCTGAAAAATGGAAATCAATAGATATTCTGATAAACAGTGCAGGCCTCGCTTTGGGACGCGATCTTTTTGATAAAGCAAATATATCCGACTGGGAAACTATGATTAATACAAACGTGAATGGATTGATCTATGTAAGTAAAGCTGTAATTCCTTTTATGATAAAAAAAAACAGCGGACACATTATCAACCTGGGATCTACAGCCGGTGACGATGTGTACGAAAGAGGAAATATTTACTGCGCTTCAAAAAGCGCTGTTACCGCCATTAGTCGCTCTATGCGCATTGATTTGCTTCCACATCACATAAAAGTGACCAATATAAAACCAGGTGCGGTAGAAACAGAATTTTCTTTAGTACGGTTTAAAGGAGATGAAGGAAAAGCTGCAAAAACTTACGATGGTTTTATCCCACTCACACCGGAAAATGTTGCAGATTCTATTTTCTATTGCACTTCACTACCGCCTAATGTATGTATCAATGAACTTTCTATAACCTGCATTGCACAGGCAAATGGGATTTATTCTTATAAAGAGAGCTGAAGATCAATGGGAAATGGTGAGTCCTGTACTCTTTACAGCAAAGCAACTTTTAATCAAGGTTTTTTTTCTGAAATACTATGTGCTATTCCCTGGTTATTAATTATTTTTTACTTCAAAGAGTAAATGAAGTCTTAAAAAAGATTTGTAATTATGGGCCACGCGGAGACTGTAAGGAAGATACACAGTAAATGAACAAAAATTCAGGATTCTTATTTTGAATAATCACCCTTCTTCCATCAGCTTTCAAAAATTAACCCTGAACCACGTGCGATAAAATAATTCCCGCGGCCACCGCTGCATTCAAAGATTCTGCATCGCCATATCGCGGAATAGTTATTTTTTGATAAGATAATTTTAAAAGGTCTTCCTGCACACCATGGGCTTCATTTCCTATTAGAATAATTCCTTCATTAATCTTTGGCAATTTAAAAATGGAGGTTCCTGATAAAACCGTTGCATAAATATTTATCTTTTTATTTGCTTTAGCATATAAAATTAAATCTGTATAAAAAACATTTACCCTGGTAAGGCTGCCCATAGTAGATTGTACTACTTTAGGGTTATAACAATCCACACAATTTTCACTGCAAATTATATTTTCTATCCCAAACCAATCGGAAATCCGGATGATCGTTCCTAAATTTCCAGGATCCTGCATGTAATCGAGCATCAGGGATATTTTACCGGAAATATCAGGGATATTTGCAGGCGTTTTTTTGGTAAAAACCGCTACTACTTTATTCGAGGTTTTCAGTTGAGATATACTTTGAAGCCAGTGTTCATCGGTTTCAAAAATGTTTCCGGAATCAATACTTTTCAACAAAGGCTCATTTTCTGACAGCCATTCTTTTTCGCCACAAATTAAATTACAATGAATCTTTTCTGATAAAAGAAATTCTGAAACTATCTTTGGTCCTTCTGCAATAAAAGCACCTTCTTCATCCCTGAATTTTTTATGGCTTAAACTTTGAATATATTTGACAATCTTTTTGCTCAACATGGTTTTATATTATGAAATGGATTAACTCCGTAAAAATACCCGCACCCTTTTTTTTATCCATACTATTTGCAATAATGATTTTGCCCGGTTGCTATGTCGTTCAAAAATATCATAAAAATATTCCCTTCGTTTTTAAAAATACTATCAACCTTAAAGCAGAGAAAACCAGCAAAGACGAGCAGGCAAGTATTAAATCAAAGCTAAATACTCAACTTGATGATAGCGCGAAAGTAAATGTAAAAGATAAATTTTTTATTTTTCATTATATAACCAGCCCTCCTTCATTTGATACAAACGCAGTGGTACAGTCGGCTTCCAACATGAGTTTGTCGCTAAGAAACCAGGGGTTTTATAATCCTGAAATTAATTACTCATTTGATACAGTTGCCGCTAAAAAAGGCCAGGAAAGAGTAACTGTTACTTACAATGTGGATGCCGGAAAACGCACACTGATAGATACCGTAGCGTATGTATTTGACAAACCCGAACTCGAAGAACTTGCGGTCTCCACAAAAAAGCAATCTGTATTACAACCCAATACCCCGGTAACAAAAAACGGGATCACGCAGGAAACCAACCGGTTAGTAAATCTTTTTAAAAATAATGGCTATTATAAATTTACTTCGGATGAAATAAGAACGATCGGGGATACTTCAATTGCAGCATTGACAAGTGTTTCAGAAGATCCTTTTGAGCAATTGCGCTTACTGGCCGAAGCCAATGAAAAAAGAAATAAGCCAACCATAAGGCTTGCCTTTCAATTAAACAAATTACCAGATAGTTCGACTCTTAAAAAATATTTTATCGGCCAGATTTATATTTTACCCGATTATGTTCCCGGAGATAAATACTCAGACACTTCTCTTAAAGAACGAGACTTCAAAAACTTCACTGTAAAATACCATCGAAAACTTTTCAGGTATTCATTATTGCGCCGCAATCTTTCTCTAAAAAAAGGAGTTGTTTTTCGCCAGGATGATTATTTTAAAACCATTAATGATTATTATAAACTCGGCGTATGGGAAACTCCTAATATTGATATCCTGGAACAAAAAGATACCAATCTGCTGAACATGGTTGTAAAATTAATTCCTCTTAAAAAATATGGTTTTGACGGAAATATTGAAATGAGTTATTCTGCCAATAATGCCACCAGCAATCTTACTTCTGCTGCCTCCGGAAATCTTTTGGGATTGTCAGCTAATGTATCAGTAACGAATAGAAACGTTGCCAAATCTGCTATTCGTATGACAAACGGAATAAAAGTAGGAGTAGAATTTAATACCTCACACAGAAACAGCAACGGTACTTTTATCAATTCAAATGAAATAACTTATTCCAATTCTTTATTGTTTCCAAAATTCATTTTCCCTCTTGGGGTATACAATAATAAAAATTTAATAACCGACCAATCATTTATAAATACCAATATTTCACTCATCAACAGAATTGATTTCTTTGACCAGCAGGTTTTTAACGTGGCTTATGGTTTTAACTGGACCAACAATGAAAAACATTTATGGAGTCTGAAAATTTTCAATTTTGATTATCACCGTTTATACAATCGTTCTACAAGTTTCGACAGCACTTTGGAAGAATATCCTTTTCTTAAATATTCTTTTAATACTGCTTTAGTTATGGGATCCGGATTGAGTTACTCTCTTGCAAAAGCGAATCCGCGCAAACCCAATCTTACTAATTCCTTAAAAGCCAATTTTGAAGAGTCAGGATTGTTGTGGGGCATATTAAAAGAAAATAATAAAAACGCGCAGAATGGTAACTTTTTTAATAAATATTTGAAAGAATTTATTAAAATGGATGCAGACTATGTTTATACAATCAATCATCCCAAGTCAGCAATTGCTTTCCGCACCTTTGCCGGCGTGGGAATTCCTTTAACAAAAAGTGATACTACGCTGCCATTTTTCAAACAATATTTTGGAGGTGGTCCAAACAGTATGCGTGGCTGGCCTGTGAGAGGAATAGGAGTGGGCGGCCAGCAATTAGCACCGTATCAAACAACAGGAATTTTATTTAACGACCGTACAGGTGATATCCAACTGGAAGGGAATGTTGAATACCGCTTTGACGTAGCACCACTTTTTTCAAATGCCGTACTTTTTAAAATGGCTCTTTTCACAGATGTTGGCAATATTTGGAATTTTAAAAATACAAGACCTGATGGTGGTTATGATACTACGCAATTCAAATTTGATAATCTCTATAAACAATTGGGAGTTTCTTCAGGTGTAGGTTTCCGGTTCGACTTCGGTTATTTTCTAATAAGATTTGATGTTGCCTTCAGATTTAAGCGCCCTGATATATTGGAGGATGACGGCTGGCAATTACCTGATATTAATTTTAAAAACCTGTTTGGATCTTCTTATGATAACCGGTTGTGGCGCTATGAAAATTTTAATGCTACCATAGGCATTGGTTATGCCTTTTAAAAATAAGATATGTTAAAATATCATTATGATCTGATAAAAATGAATCAATACTTTTTTATTTTAGATTCTATTAAGTGTTAATTTTACACTGATACTTTAATATTGATTTTCACCATCCTATAAAAATCTCACCTGATACCGGCAAAAGGAAATTGACACAACGAACCAGTGAAGAAATCAATTTCATTTAATTAATTTTAAAGGAATGTTTTAAAAAAATAGATAAAATAAAAGATTACTTCCTGATTTGAAAAACCAATTTAAGGCTGAAAAAGTTTCAGCCTTTTTTAATTTGAATCAATAACTTTTAAAAAGGAAAAGAAAACACACTTCTATAAACAATACTCTTTCATGTATTGCGAAATTGGGATTGAATGGTTACAAAAAAAGTAATTGAAATTTATTTAGCAATTCCCATTTTTGCTTCTATAGAAAGTGTAGCGTGAGGTACTGCTCTTAATCTTGCTTTGTCTATTAATTTTCCTGTAACACGGCAGATACCATAAGTTTTATTTTCAATACGCATCATCGCTTTTTCGAGATGATCAATAAAGGTGATCTGGCGACTGGCCATTTGGCTCAATTGCTCTCTTTCCATGCTCAGGCTGCCATCTTCCATTGTCATATAACGATTATCGCTTTCATCACCGCCCATTTGGTCTTTGCGGGTAATAAGACCTTGTAAATAACCTAATTCCTTTTTGGCAGTCTCTAATTTACGGGTTATTAATTCTCTGAATTCCATCAATTCATTATCGCTATAGCGCATACTGGGTCCATTATTTTCTACTGGTGACTGATCAAGAACAGATTTAGTAAATTCAGGCTCATATTTGCGTGCCTTTTCTGTATGCGTTTTGGGCATTACAAATACTTTTTGAGGCTTCGTTTCTAATTCCTTCTTTTTTGCTTTTACTTTAGCTAATGCTTTTTTTAATTCAACTTTATGGTCAGTCAGTGGCTTTAAAGGAGCCTTGGCAGCTACTTTTGCAATAGGCTTTTGCTTTACAGGTTTTGCAGCAACAGTTTTATTCTTAGCCACAGGAATTTTCTTTGCGACAATTTTGTTTTTTTTAGGCGTAGTTTTCTTTGGAACAACTGATGCCTTTTTTAGGGTAGTCTTTTTAGGGGTAGTCAATTTTTTATGTGCTGCTTTTTGCCCTCCGGTCTTAGCAGCTTTTTTAACCAGAGAATGTTTATTAATTGTGCCGGCTGATTTTTGAGTTTTATTCAATTTCAATGCCGTTTTTTTAGGCGATGTCGTTTTTTTCGCAATTGCTTTTACTGCCGTTTTCTTTGCAGATGGCTTTTTAATTGCAGCTACTTTTTTTGCAGTTGGTTTTTTCGTTACTGATTTACCTGTTTTAGATTTTTTTGCAACTGCAGTTGCTTTTTTATTCTTTGTCGCCATACTTAAATACTTTTTGTAATATTTACTAAAAAAATGCCATTATTGACATCTATTTTGCTTCCATTTGAAATTTTAGCAATAAATTCAATTTTTTCTGCCAAAATTTCGGCGCAAATATACTCATTAAATTCTGTAATTATATCTTTAAGGCCCTCTTTTTCTTCTATAATTAGCACTATTTTATCAATTAATTCAAAATCTTTTTCTTTCCGGATATTTTGAATCCTGTTAACAAATTCTCTCGCAAATCCTTCCTTCTTTAGCTGATCCGAAACGATCAGGTCAAGGGCGATGGTCAGGTTACCTTTTACTGCCACTTCAAAACCCGGAATTTCGTTGGTGCTTACTTCAATATCTTCTTGTGAAATTAAAATGGGTTCTTCAGCTGATTTTTCAAAACCAGGATTTAATAAGAATTCTCCCAATTGAATTTGGTTGATCGCCTTATCATCAAGATTCTGAATTTTTTCAGCGGCCCATTTCATTTTTGTCCCAAGTTTTTTCCCAAGGGTTTTAAAATTTGCTTTTGCTTTCTTTTTTATGAAATTATTGCCTGCACTCAGAATTTCAATCTCTTTTATATTCGTTTCGGATTTAATAATATTTTCAACTTTTCGGATATTTTTTTCAAAATTATCATCTATAGCGGGAATGATCACCTTTTGAAGAGGTTGCCTTACTTTAATATTTACTTTTTTGCGAAGCGATAATATCAATGAAGAGACATCTTGAGCCAGTTTCATCCTTTCTTCAAGCGCTGAATTGATCAATGTTTCGTCAGATAAGGGAAAATCCGTTAAGTGAATTGAATCTGCTTTTATTTTTTGGGTAATCTCATTTAGATTTTTAAATAACCAGTCTGCAAAAAAGGGAGCTATAGGAGCTATTAACCCACTAATTGTCAGAAGACATTCATACAAGGTTTGATAAGCAGAAATTTTATCTTTTTCTCCTCCCTTGTTATTTTTATTAATTGGTTTCCAGAACCTGCGACGGCAAAGTCTTACATACCAATTACTTAATTGTTCACCCAAAAAATATTCTATTGCCCTTCCGGCTTGTGTAGGTTCATAATCATCAAGGCTTTGGGTTACATCCTTTATTAATGAATTTAATGCAGAGAGAATCCATTGATCTATTTCTGATCTTTCATTTACCGGAATTGATTCTTCTTCAAAAGAAAAGCCGTCAACATTGGCATAAAGGGCAAAAAACTGGTAAGTATTGTAAAGCGTGCCGAAAAACTTTCGCTGAACTTCTTTAATTCCTTCAGTGTCAAATTTCAAACTATCCCAGGGCGATGCATTGGTAATTAAATACCAACGGGTAGCATCCGGACCAAAAACTTCCAGTGTTTCAAACGGATCCACCACATTGCCAATACGCTTGCTCATTTTGTTTCCATTCTTATCGAGCACAAGACCATTGCTAACTACGTTTTTATAAGCTACGCTGTCAAATAACAAAACGGCAAGAGAATGTAAAGTATAAAACCAGCCACGGGTTTGATCTACTCCTTCACAAATAAAATCAGCAGGAAAATTCTTCTCAAATTGTTCTTTGTTTTCAAATGGAAAATGCCATTGCGCATACGGCATTGCACCGCTATCGAACCAAACATCAATCAGATCTGGTATGCGTTTCATCGGCTTCCCTTCCGAAGAGGTAAGGATAATATTATCCACAAAAGGTTTGTGCAGATCAGATACCATTTGATCTATCTGCGGTTGCAAATCAGTTTTTTTATCCTTGATTAGTATTCCGGCATCAAAAGATTTTTTTATTTCCTTTTTTAATTCATCTATAGAACCAATACATTTTTCTTCTTTGCCATCTTCTGTACGCCAGATTGGTAAAGGAGTTCCCCAGAAACGGCTTCTGCTCAGATTCCAGTCCACCATATTTTCTAACCAGTTCCCAAATCTGCCCGTTCCTGTAGAAGCGGGTTTCCAGTTAATGGTTTTATTCAATTCTATCATCCGGTCTTTTACAGCAGTCGTTTTTATAAACCATGCATCCAGCGGATAATATATGACAGGTTTATCGGTACGCCAGCAATGAGGATAATTGTGCTCGTATTTTTCTACCTTAAAAGCGCGGTTTTCTTTCTTTAATTTTACGGAAATATCAACGTTCACATCCACGTAGTGGGGATCATCTTTATAATCTTTTACAAAACGTCCACTAAATTCCCCAACACCGTCCACAAACTTTCCTTCTTTATCAACAAGCGTTAAAATACCAAGGTTTTCTTTTTGTCCAATTTTAAAATCGTCAGCGCCGAAAGCAGGCGCAGTATGAACAATCCCTGTTCCGTCTTCTGTGGTAACAAAATCTCCCGCTACCACTTTGAACGGTTGGGCGCCCGGAGTTATTTCTCTGATTTTTTCTAAGGTATTTGCTTCGGAAGGTAGAAGTTGTTCGTAAGAAATTCCTTCGATATCTTTTCCTTTGAAAGAAGATAAAATTTTCCAGGGGATAATTTTATCATCATTTTTGTATATGGTAAAATCTCCGTTTTCGCCTTCCTGCTTAAAATATTTTGATATCAAAGAAGTTGCGAGAACCACATTTATTAATAAATGTGTATAAGGATTGAAAGTTTTAACCAATGAATAGTCAATATTAGCCCCAACTGTCAATCCGAGATTGGAAGGCAATGTCCAAGGTGTGGTTGTCCAGGCAAGGGAAAAAAGTTCCTCATTATTTTTAGCAGTATCAAAAAGAAATTCACTTTTTTCATTCTTTAGTACCTTAAACATCACCGTCGCACTCGTATCCTTTACATCTTTATAAGTTCCTGGTTGATTTAATTCATGCGAACTTAATCCGGTTCCCGCTGCAGGAGAATAAGGCTGAATGCTTACACTTTCGTACAAATAACCTTTCTTATATAATTCTTTAAGACACCACCAAAGAGTTTCAATATAATTATTTTCAAAAGTAATATAAGGGTGTTCCAAATCAACCCAATAGCCCATTTTCTGTGTTACTTCATCCCATTTATCTTTATACTTCAATACTTCCCTGCGGCAGGTGGCATTATATTCCTCTACAGAAATAGATTTACCAATATCCTCTTTCGTAATTCCCAATAATTTTTCAACACCCAGTTCTACAGGTAATCCATGCGTATCCCATCCGCCTTTGCGTTTTACCTGGAAACCCTGCATGGTTTTATACCGGCAAACCAAATCTTTTAGAGTCCTCGAAATTACGTGATGAATACCGGGCATGCCATTGGCGCTTGGGGGCCCTTCATAAAAAACGAAAGGAGTTTTGCCTTCCCTGTTTGAAATGCTTTTTTCAAAAGATTTTTCTTTATTCCACGAAGAAAGAATTTCTTCTGCTATTTCAGTAAGGCTCAAATGCTTGTATTCACGATATTTCTGCTTCATTATTTATTAACCTTCGGGATAAAATAAAAGGATGCAAAGGTAAAGATTCTGCTTTATTTGTTCGTTGGCTGTGTTTTATAAAATTCATAAATGAAAAATCCCCGTTATTTGTTTGGTTACTGCAGCACCGGATTTAATTTTCACATTTTTATTATTCACATTTTTCACCTTTGGCATAATATTTATAACATAGATAAGAATTACAGCCACAAAAAATTTATCAGGACCTGGGCCGTTGCAGTTATGATAAACACCTTTTTTAATGGCTCATTTAATGTAGATTTATGTTAAATGTGTTTACAGCGAATGATTTAGGTGGCGAAGATTTCCTCCATTTTTTAAAGAAAATCCCGATGGAAATACACAAAAAAATGGCTTTCCCAATTTTTGAGAAAGCCATTTTTTAATTATTAAAATTAATTAGAAATTTCCTGATCCGTCTGATTGATAAGAATATTGAAATTTATAAATTAATGTAGTTGGAGGTGAATTTGGTCCATTATATCCTGAATATCCTACAGATAATACTTCCATTTTTGCATAATGATTATCTGCAGTTCTAAATACAAAATAAAGGCCTGCTTTTGGACTAAGATTGTGAGTTGTAAGATCATAATTATACCAGCCAGTAGTAAGACCGTTATTTATTGCGAGCTGTGTAGCGTTAGTAGTAGTATCATATGCATAACCAGTAGCAGGAGCCAAGCTTAATGTATCATAAAGACCTATTTCAGTGATTACACCCCCATTTCCAGGGCCACTTGCATGACTATTAACTATAAAATTTACGTATGTGAGACCAAAATCCCAATCAGTACTTATGGAATCACTGTTTGCAACAACTGCTCCATTTTTAAAACTAAAAAGTGTATATGAAGCTGTTGAACTAAAAGGAACTTCTATAGAATCTGTAACGGTGACAGAAGGATTAGGTGGTGGAGCAGGTACTTCTTCTTTTCCACAAGACATCAGCCCCGTGACAATTGCTGCACACGCCAGCACGCTTAATTTCAGAGTTGTCATTTTCATTTTGTTTTATTTTTTGAGTTTAAAATTTACATTGATAAAATAAGTTCGGCCAAATATGTTTGGCATCAGCAGTTTGTTGGTATAGTTCAAAATGTTTTCAATACCACCTTGTATTTCCCAGCGACTGTCAATTTTTTTAGAAACAGTGGCATTCAAAAGTACAAAGCCATTTACTGTTTCCCTGTCATCATCATATACACTACTTCCGTCCTGAAAACCATTCAAACCGCTATATCCATAGCTGCCCCTGTATTTGGCAGTAATGAATACAGTTGTTTTATAAAAAATATTATGATACTGAAAACGCAAATTTGCATTTTCCTTACTTCTGTTATACAATCCTTTGTATTCGCTTTTTGTAACCAAAGTAGTAACATATGTAACCGGATCACGCTTATACAATTTTCCATCTTTGATTTGCTGAAGTACCTCTTTATCTTTTGCAGCCAGGTATTGATAACCGGCAGATAAAGAAAAATTCCTGTTGAAATTATAAGATAAATTAGTTTCCATTCCTTCCGTAAAAACTTTATCAAGATTCATATAAGAAAAGATGGCCTGGTTATTTGTTTTATTAAAAGGAAGATTATAAGTCTCTATTAGATTACTGATATCATTTCTGAAAAAATTCACCATGAATACAGCATGAGTATTGATAGTATAATCAAATCCGGCATTGACACCGATGGATTTTTCGGGAGACAACTGGAGATTATGCGCATAAGGAGCGATATTGATCCCAGGATCTATTTGTCCGGTTTTTTGAAGCATGTACAATCCCTGGCTCAGTTCATCTGCGCCTAACAAAGTATAACCCACAAGTGAATTAGTAAAATTCAAAAACTGCTGTCTGAAATCGGGCGCTTTATAGCCTGCGCCTACACTTCCTTTCAGGATAAAATTGGGCTTCAGTTTATAGGCAATAGCTATTTTAGGACTTAATTGACCAGGATACAAAGTATTTTTATCATACCTGGCGCCGGCAATAATATTGGTTTTTCCTTTCAATTGTATTTGTTTCTGAACAAAAATATACCCTGAGCTCATTCCACTTACAGGAGCATACCTGGTAGAATTTATGTTTTCATAATTGTAACCGGCGCCGGTTACAAAAAGTGAGGATGGATTTTTCCCAATATTTACCTGCAATTCAGGCCTCAAAAGAAAATCGGCAAGTTGAATTTTTTCATACAATGAATCATTTTTTTGGAGAAAAACCGATGCATTGTTACTATAGGAAGTGGTATAAACGGACCCGATAAAAGTGAGTCTGTCATTTACTTTGTGCTCCAGGCGGCCGAATAAACTTGCATCAGTTTCTACGGTATTCCCCTTCACTATTTCCGGTTGAGATTCAGGAAAGATCTGGTAATTATTGAATTGTGTTTCTGTAAAAAATCTTGTTGATAAAGTGAATTTATTCTTATCATTTATTTTATAAGAAAGTTTTGCGTTGGCGGTGTAGTCTATGAAAGGGTCAACTGTTTTTCCATAAATGGTTTTATCAAGATCATATCCGTCACTACTGTATCTGTTTGCAAAAAGCTCCAAAGCCATATTTTTATGAACAATATTAGCCTCACCCGTCAGACCTAAAGTGTTGTTAGTAGCATAATGTGTTTGAAAACTGGCTGAATTTTTTACAGGTTCTTCTGTAATGATATTGATAACTCCAGCTAAGGCATCGGAACCATATAAACAAGTGGCAGGGCCTCTAATAATTTCAATTTGCTTTATATTTCCTATGGCAATTCTCGCGAGGTTAATAATTCCTGCATTACGGCCTATGAGGGGTTCTCCATCTACTAATATCAGCGTGTAGGCAGGATCGAGACCCTGCATTTGTATGCCATCGCCAAAAGGATTTGGATATCCCTGCAAGGCTGTGCCAAGGGGATTATTGGCAATAACCAACCCGGTTTGCATTTGCAAAATATCTATTAATTTTTGTGATCCTGAAAGTTGAATATTTTTAGCTGAAATAACCTGGATAGGCAAAGGAATATTGGAAACTTTATTTTCTGTTCTGGTAGCGGTTACCACAATCTCGTCAAGTAACTTTCCTGTTGAATCCTGAGAAGGCTTTAGTTGTGCCGAAACTGATGAAAAAAAAGCTATTGTGAAAATAAAGATATTTAGTAAATTTTTTACCATGCCTGTTCACGCAAATTTGCTCAAATTTGTTTTCATTTTTATCACGCAAATGTCATAAGGATTTGACATAGAATACTGTTTAAAGTAAGCGTCAAAAGAAGGATAGCGACTAATTAATAGGGTATTTCATTAAATATTTTTTAAAATCGGGAAATAGTATTTTCGTGATTCGTAAATTTTATTTTACCCAAAATGAGCCATAAATTTCTTGAATTATAAATGTTACCGGAAAAAGGAAAGAAAAATGATTTAGGCAATATTGAAAACTATTATTTTCCATACTTATTCCTATGGTACAAAGAACTTCCTAATTGTTCAGAATTTCAATCTTCACCATTACCGGAATAATAATTCGCAAGGTTTTATGCCTGTGTGTTTTTTAAAAGCAGTAGAAAAATGAGAAATAGAAGAATAACCAAGTGAAGCGGAGACCTCGGTGACAGTTAATCCTTTTTCATAAAGTAAATACTTTGCATGCTCCATGCGCTGGCTCTGGAAAAAATCAAAGATAGTAGTGCCATACATTTCCTTGAATCCTTTCTTCAAATAACATTCGTTGATAGCAGCTTTACGGCTTAACTCTTTAATTGTAAGTGGTTCCCCGATATGTTGTAATAAGACATCACGCGCAAGAGATATTTTTTCGCGATCAGCTTCATTTGCAAGAAATTTACAGGAAAAATCATCCTCGCCTTCACCGCCCATACATTCAATGCTGTACAACAAAAGCATTTGTGTTTGTGCATTGATAAAAATATTTTCCATGCTATCACTGTAATTGTGATTCATTAAAGAATTAAGTACAGTTCTGGTCTTACCACATAGGGGCAGCGTCTTTGAAAAGGAAGAGGTGTGTTTAAAGTTTAAAATATCTTCTGAAAAAGTGGTAGTTTTTAATCCTTTCACAAATTGAGAAAGATGATCGCTGTTAAAACGAAAGCAAGCTACATCGATGGTATCAACCAGTTCTTCACAATGATGCGAAAGGGAATGTTTACAAAAATTACATTCCTCATCTTTTGCCTTGCAATACCTGTTGCCTTCCATACAAAAGACCAGTTCCAGATTTCTGGATTTTTGATCTTGTTTATTATAATTATAAATCAGCATTCCGGTTTCTTCAATATTTAAATCAGCAGGCTTGCGATAGCGGTTAATTACATAATGAACAGAACCGGGAATCGTCTGAGAACTATGTTGTACCAATTCCATCTCTTCCTGCATTAGAGGACGGTTCAGGGCAATTGATAATATATTTTGAGCAGAATCCATATTTGAAAATATAATGCTGCGAAGATACCATTTTTTGAGTGATTTTTTGCCGTTTTAAGCCAATATGATAACAATCCTATTCCTTTCAAATAATTTTTATTTTTTACTGCCTATCCCTTTCGGTCAAGTTCCTTTTGTAATTTCTTTAAACGGTTGTGGAGGAGTATCTACAGCTTGCTGCATTAGCCGATAAAACAACTTTCCTCTATATGTTGATAGTTTTCTATTAAAC
>Ga0208717_1000012_pt1 | contig 138711 bp, 125 predicted proteins | sample NGESurF53shallow_FD_184489 | JGI IMG/M metagenome (GOLD analysis project Ga0208717, IMG submission 184489) | Arctic peat soil microbial communities from Barrow, Alaska - NGEE Surface sample F53-3 shallow (SPAdes) | ecosystem: Environmental > Terrestrial > Soil > Wetlands > Peat ... | reverse complement strand
CAGGTGGAGAAAATATGGCAAGAGAACCTGTAGAAATTATGTGCATTAACTGAGCTAACAAAATACTTCCTGTATTGGTATAAATCCACGTTATTATAAATCTTACAGCAGTCATAAGTACAATGAATGCGATGCAAAAAGGCATGAAATATTTCCCATGCGGAAATGCACCTCCAAGAAAATCAATTACCGGTAAATGCCAAAGCCCCCATAAGATTCCAAGGAGCAAACTTGATCTAATAAAATTATTTTTTAAACGCAGTTTCGGAAAGGCAAAACCAGTCCATCCAATTTCTTCAAAAAAACCAGCTGGTATGGCATAAAAAATACCTGTAAGAGCAAAATTTGGAGTAAATGAAAGTGATACCCAATTTTTTAAAAATAAAAGAACGATCAAAATCAAACAGGGAGGAAGTAATAATATTAAAACATACCACCGAAAAGACACTTTCCATATACCTATCCGTGAGAGCATATTTCGTACTCCCTGCTTTCCATCAATAATTCGGGTCAAAATAATACTGGCAGAAGGAGGGCCTAAGAGCATTACAGGAAACATAAGGATTCCATCAAGCCTTGGAATGGGTATTCCATTTATTAGTTTTGATGCAACCACCATAAAGGCACCTGTCCATGAGATAAAAAACGCAAGAATAAAATAGCATAGGGCAGGCCGCCGCTTTATAAGGTCGTTGATCTTAAAGGTCATTGTTTTTACATTTAGATGATTAATCAAATAATACCTGATTGCAATCCCTCACATTGACTTTTTTTTAGAACTATAAATGTATGCATTCGCTTTATTTTTTCTTCAATATTTTTTTCAATTGATTTTCTGCCTGGGGAGAGATACTGTTAGTGGGCTAGCCTCCACTTGGCGCGAAATATGGTTAGTGGGTTAGCGTCCGCTGTAATAAAAATTAAGTTTATATTTTTACTTGGATATAAACCACAAGCGGAAGCTCCAATATGGGGCAGTATACACATCTGGCAAAATTTATCGCTGTTGAAAGAACTGCTTCGTCCGTTTTGGCAAAATCCAATTATGAAAAACAGGCACAAAACACCTTAGAAAGATAGTTGGTTCTAACCGGTGTCGCTGAACATTATATTGAAAAAGCCCCGGTCTTCAATGATCGGGACTTCTCTTATTTTTTCAATCGGTTTCTAATTCAGGGGCTTTCTTCAATACGCATAATGTTGTATGAATGTGCTTCTTTTTAATTGTTCTTTAGAAACACCAGGTTGTCAACAGTCAGTTCTGTATTTTGTTTTTTCCCGCCAACAATTTTTATTAACGCTGAGTCAACATTTATCGTGGTTTGAGAAATGGAAATATTTATTTTTCGATAACTACCATTTGAAGATGTCTCGTAAAAATTTCCATTGTCAACTATGTTATTTCCTGAAAACAAGTCTATATGAATAATTGCGGTGTCGCCACTTGCAATAGTAGATTTTATATATCCTGTTAGTGACGATGGATGTAACGAAATGGCGAATTTATTGATTGCGTAGCTACTGTAAGCATTGTTGTACACGAACTTAGCTGCGAACTTTCCGTTTTCAGCATCTGTCGCTTTCTGAACAATGTAAGTCTCATAAGGCGGTACACAAGCAGAGCAATTGTTTGTTTGCCAAACCAACAAATTTTGCATATTGTCCCACTGTTCAAAGTCACCGTTTGGAATTGATATGATTTGCTGATTAGCTGATTCCTTTTTGCAACCTAAAAAAGTCATCAAAAGCAATATTATCACAGATAGCGCTATTACTTTCATAGTATTTTGTTTTGCTAATGACAACCGTTTGCTATGAAACGTTGCATTGCGGTGTTGGAGTGGTCGTTTAGCATTACATTCAACACCCCCCACTTGGCGCAAGATACTGTCATAAAAAACAAAAAAAGCCACCCTCATCGGGCGGCCCTTAATGACTTGTATATGTTGGTATTCTAGTTGATGTTTAATTGAGTAATGCGACTCAAAGGCTCGCTGTAAGACACCTGGTCTTTAGTACCCACTGCGATGATCCGGGCCCAGAACTTAGTACCGGATGAAAGATTCGCAAAAGTGTACTCTTTGGAGGTGGTGGAAATAGTCGTCCAGCCACTGTCGGCTGTTAAAGGATCAGTAGTGATCTGATGACTGTAGCTTACGTTATATTTTACCCCGTCGCACTTAAGCTTAAGCCCGATGCCAACTTCGGCATCCATGAGCTTAAAGCCTAAAACAGGGCCCAGCGGCGAAGGCTCGCTGTCTTTGTACAGTTCAAAAGCGCTACTGAGTAGTTTATCACGATCGCCTTTTGCTTCATAGATTACAGTGCTGGCTACTTCTGTAAGCTGCACGGTAAGATCTATCCTGGCAGTATCCCTGAGGCCGATCATTACCTTATCCCTGGTTTCAGCATTGGCCATGGCGATGTTAAAGCTGGCCAACGCCCCGGAAAGGTTTGGAAGCAGGGTTTGGGCTAATGGAAAATTGGCATTATCTGTAAGTGCAATAATTATTGCATTAACAAATGCCGACAAGTTAGAATTTGAAAAAGTACTAAAACCTGTCTTGATTCTGGATGTTTTAATTTTAATGATCATAATTTTGAATTTTGGAGGTTATGAATTCTAATGCCATATACAAGTCATATATATAACATAGTTTAGTCGCTTTTATTTTTACGTACTTATGACAAATATGTTAATTTTATGAAGGATCAATCGTAAGTGATTGATTTATAATAAAATAATTTTTAAAATATTTTCTTTTAAGGAGCAATAAGAGCCCGGTTAGCAAGAAGAATATCCAGATCGTCATGATGATTTGAGCTCACATCATGATGATGTGGACGAACATCATGATGATGTGGACGAACATCATGATGATTTGAACGGACATCATGATGATGTGGACGGACATCATGATGATGTGAACGATCGGCATGATGAAGTGGACGAACATCATGATGATTTGAACGGACATCATGATGAAGTGAACGATCCGCATGATGAAGTGAACGATCGGTAAAGCAATAATAGAAAACTTTTGGAAAGTTTGTTCAGGAAGTTTTGAGAATGAAGAGTCATAATAACTTTCCAAAAGTTGGCAGCACAATAATAAATTGCTCGGCTTCCTTCGGTTCAGTCAACAAAGGCTTAAATCGAAGTTCCGCTATCGCTCCACTTCGTTTAAGCCCTATATGTTAGTGGCAGTGCTCAAGAATGTAACTCTTTCCAATATATCCTAATGTATGTCCTTGCTCTTGTTCTATGTAGAAACATATTTTCTTCTTACCTTAAAATAGAACTGAAGGAAGAAAAACGCCGTCAGGCTCATTGTACAAGCCTCTGCTCATTAAGGTCATGGGCTGAGTAATACGCAACCCATTCATCAAACACCATCGCAGTAACTTCGAATTTCTTGTCGGCAGTATAAACCCAGGTCCAGGGAACATTGTAGCTGCCCCAATAAGGGCTTTAAGATCATTATTGGTCTCCGCTACTGAATGACCAAGAAAGCCAAGCTGGGTAGTATATCCTGTTATTGTCCCATTATGCTCCACTACTGTAGCCATCCCTGCTCTTATAGCATCAACAAGTTCTGTGGTTCGATTATGCCCATGTATATGGAAACATAAATTGTTGCAGGCTTCAACATCTTCATTTTTAGCCAGGCGAACTGAATAACCAGGTATTTCTACATTGATTGCAGGACCTTGAAGAACAGATAGCGGCTCACGTGTATCAAATCCCAGCTTGGTATAAAGAGAAAGTGAACGATTATGATATGCTGCCTGTACTAATCTTACTCCGGCAAACTGGCGTTCATCAGCACGTTGCAGAATACTTTCCATCAACTGTTTCCCAACTGACGCATTTTGCACTTTAGGGTCAATGGTGATAGGTCCTACTCCCGCAATAACACCCTTCTCCGAAAGGAAGTTGCTCCCAACTATGCGTCCGTCAATTTCAGCAACAACGGAATAAATGTTACTATCAGACAAAAGGAAAGACATCATACCAATAGTAATTTCAGTATCAGGAAGGTCAGGAGGAAAGTTATGCTGATCGGCAATTGCTTTGAATGCATTAAAACAAACCAAACCACAGGATTGGGCATCCTCTTTATTACCGGGGCGTAAAGTTGCTTTCATAAAATTATAATATTAATGATTAAGCTTTTTTTGAGGTAAATTGTCTTTGTTTTGATTGACATTTTGTTACCCTATTAAAAATATTTTACTAGCATTAGTATAGATAACCCAAATTTTTTTCTATTCCAATTTTTTCAACAGCATAGTTGAAATTTCAACCTGCGCTTACTCTAAAATATTGCAAGTAAATGGTATAATATAAATGCTGCTATTAATAAATTGTATTGCCGCTAACGGCTACGCATTGGCGATGGCAGGGCATTCAATGAACTTTTAGCCCGAACCGTCAGCCAATAAAGAACTAAAAGTACAGAATAAGTACAAAAGTTCAACAAAGAATTTTTAACCAATGCGGGTGTTCCCTCTTTATTTTCCAAAGCCTTCAATCCGCCAGTGGGTGCCGCCGTTTGGTCTCTGACCAACGGCACCAAATAAATCAGAAGATGCCATAATTTTCATAGATTGGCATGATGAATCAAGAGTGTACAATTAATGCTGCGCAATATTTTACTGCTACAATTTATCAATGGCAAATGGCCTTGCAGATGACAGTCATAAGAAAATAATAATCGAAAGTTTACAATATTTGGTGAATGATAAAAGAATTGAATTGAACGCATTTGCTTATGAGTAACCACATTCGTTTAATTTGGCAAGTGTTAGCAGGTTTTACCCTCACCTCGCGCCCGTGCGGAGCATACAACTTTCCAAAAAGTTACGACTCTTTATTGATTCAAACTTTTCGATAAATTACAACTGTCATTTTATTTAGGCACTCAATGAAACTTTTGGAAAGTTTCCAAAACAATCAAAAAAATCCAATAATTGGCAATTCTGCTGTTCTTTTATTAAAACAAAAAGTCCAAGTATCGCCTAATTCGTACCAATTTTCGAGAATTCCGGGCCAAGTGTCGAAAAGTTTTTTTAATTCGGTTTATAAGAATAAACTTTGCCAGGATGATTATTTTATACTTAAAAGACGAATCCATGATTTCAACTGGTTTTAACCGCGCTGGCACAAATCAGGCCGCGGCCATTCTTTCGGACACCGGAAAAAGTGTAAAATTTCGTCTTTTACTAAAAACAAAAATTCCCGAATATCAGTGAATTCTTCCCGATTAGCAGTGATTTTGTATCAGTTACCGGAAAAGTTTTTTAGTTTCGGTTATAAGAATAAATTTTGTTAGGATAATTATTTTATCCTCAGGAAATGAAACAATGAAACTAAGACTGTGACTGTTTTACTTAGAAAGAAAAAGCATTTACTTGTTGAAAAAATAGTATCACAAAGTTTTATTTGATAAATAGCGTGAATAAAGCTGGGAAAAGTAATAAGAATAATCATACTCCAATTTCTTTTACAATTCCCGGATCGTAGCAAGCATATTTTTTTTCAACTTATTGTTTTAATAAACTCCTTAAAATATTAAATTAACTTTATCATGAAAAATTTTCAAAAAAATACTTCTTTTTTAAAAGTCTATTTTATAATCGCCCTTGTATTAGCAATTATCATAGATCCATTCTTTGGTTGTCAAAAAAATGATCAAAATAGTGTGCATAGAGAACAAGAATTACAACAGTATAATGCAGACAAAGCGGCTGTCAGATTACAAATACAAAAAAAAGGTATGTCTATAACCGTTCCGATTCATCAAAAAATGGATCTTTACTTAGGGGATATTAATGGAAACCGCATAGCTTCTCCAAGTAAATCAATGGCTACACAGAAAAATAGCAATTTAACTGGTTTTGTTTCAGCATGTGATGGCGATTATGCTAATTATGGTTTTTTGAATAGTTTTACTTTAATTACAGATTGCGTTAATGGCTATGAAATCTCTTTTAACACAACGATTTCTTCCGACAATAATATAGTGGCAGTGAATCCATTCAATTCTGCTCAAAAAACAAAGGGCACAATCAGGGTGTTAAACCCAAGCAACGTTCTTGTATATTCCAACCTAAGTATTGGGTTGGATGCATCAACAAATCCTCCCATTGATTTAGGGCCTGATCCGAGTACTCCGGGTAATGAATTTTTCAGTGTAACATTTACGAGTGGGTGGGTAAGCCAGTCTATTTTTGACCCAAGTAGTATGTACTCTTATACTATGAATCTTGGAGCGTTTTATGAGTCCGATTGCTCAGATCTGGAACATGATAATGCGGGCGTTTGGGCAAGTACGTATAGTAATTTTCAATACCCACATGTGGCCCCATTAAACAGAGTTGATCCAGTTTGGCCGGTAAGTGTGTCAAATCCATTCCAATTTTTTGGAGAAGATCCTTTAGGTAATTGCAGTATGCTATCATATCAGTACCCTGATTTGCAGGAAATCTTATATTCAACTGATAATGGGAGTACGTGGATCGGTGCAACAGCCTCGGCCATGTTAACATATATATACCCACCTGGTGGCCCTTATGCTAATTTAACAGCCGGAACTTCTCATTATAGCTATGTTGATCCATATGGCGGTCTTGAACTTAATGTAGCGCTGACCGGGCACGGTACGGTACTTTTCAAAAACAGAAATATTGTGTTCAGTAGCCCTCCCCCGGGCGGAGTATATCCAATACCCGCTGTTGGAAGTAACTGTTCTGCTGGACTCTGGTCTGTTCCTGTTTCGTACACATACTAATACGAATGAATACTATTAACTTGAACCCTACGTTAATATCTTGAAATGGTAGTTTACTATAATTTTCCCCACAAACAAACCCTGCGCATATTAATGTGCGCAGGGTTTGTTTTTTTTTTCAAAAGGGCGAAGCACAACAAATGCCATGTGTTGATTCCATTAAAACAGTACTTCACAGTTCCACATCTTTAAGGCCCGATCTTCCATTTCAATCTGTTCCCACTTCGGATAATGGAGTAGTTATTTTTCAATCAACTCCTAATCCTCCAATTTTATCATTCCTTAAATTTGATGACGCGGGAAACCCCGTGTGGGCTAAACGGGTACCTGGAGGCAATCAAAACACCCCTGCAAGCCAAAGTTTCTTAGATATTCATCAAACAGATAACCAAAATTATATACTTACAGGCGCATCTTCCGATAATGACCTCTGTAATATGTGCATAGGCAGCAGGCATTTGTTTCTTGACCCTAATGGCAATCCAATTATCCAGGTAAATTATTTGAATGCCGCCGGCGATACCGGATGGCAAATAACAAATTCCGGGCCTCACCAGATTGCAGTATTTGCAGGCAATCGCACTCTTCAAAATGGTGGCGGTATAACTGTTGCCAGCCAGGATACGATAGGTGGCTTTTCTATGCCTAACTGGAGTTACAATTATTCTTTTACTAATGCGGGCTCAGTAAATTTGATACTAACCAATCTATATGTTTTAGAAAACAATGTTTATGTAGGTGGCACGTACATAAGCAAACAGTCACCGGACCAGGGAATGGGAATCTGGATGCTGAAGATTGACTACAACTCCGGGAAACTGGTTGCTTCAAAATCTTATAGCTTAAACAATACTGTTCCGTCCGCAGATAGTTTGATAATTTCAGGAAAGGGAAGTTTTGCAACTGTAGGCGATAACCGGTTTGTATTTGAAATTGAACTTCTTCATTCGGGGAGCCTTAAAAAAGAAATTGCAATGGTAAGGATGGACGACAATCTGAATATAATTAATAATCCCATCGCTGTTTCATCCGCATTAAGCGCATCCGCAAACGCCTTTTCGTTGTTAAGCAGGTACGACAATGCTGTTTATGTAATACCCGGCAGCAATACAGAAAGTTATTATGCTTTTATTGATACATTCAATAATATTTCGCAAGAATACAAAGTGACGGGTAGTACAGTTAATAGCGGCCAACCGCAATTTAATTTAAAGGATAATGGCAATATCAATATTATAAGCACGGTATCTCAAAATGGTAATTTCTTCCTCCAAACCACTGATCTGCCGCCGGGCTTTACCGGCAATACCGGCTGTTTTTTAGTAACAGATACCACATTTGCTTCCTATAGGCAAATTACCTGTACCGATACAAAATTGGATTGGAGATTACAAACTCATGAAGACTATTTCCCATCGTCACTTGAATTACCTGTAATAAATGACGTAATTGAAAACAACCAGCTAATTTGTTCCCAACAATTCACCTGCGATAGCTTAAAAATATCGGGAAATAATAATTTCTGTTTAAGCGACTCTTCCTATTTATTTTCTGCTACAAAAAACAATTCATGCTTTAGGGAAATAAACTGGGCAATAGATACAAGCCTTGCGCAGGTAAATAATCTTCCGGGCGACAGTACTATTTCCCTTCGGTTTAAAAAGCCCGGGAGCGCATACTTACATGCAAGTTTAGGAGGTTGTGGGCTATCCGATTCCATTTTAATTACTGTGAATGGGCATCCTCCAAATGTTTCACTCGGAGATGATACCACGCTTTGCCCTGGTTCTATTGATACACTTCGTGCAGGAGCTTCGTACCAGGATTATCTATGGCAGGATGGCTCAACCAATCCTTTTGTAGTTATAAAAAACCCGGGTAAGTATTATGTAACTTGTACTGATTATTGTAATAATGTTTCTGCCGACACTATTGAAATAAAATATGATGATCAACAATTGTACTCAGGCCAGCCAATAGAGATCTGTCAACTTGAAGAAGCATCAATTTCGGCAAATGATGGCTTTAGTAATTATCAATGGCAGCCTGATAGTCTTATTGAAGGCAACGCTGATACTCAACAAATAGAAGTCCGACTTAATAAATCAACTTCATTTACTGTAAGCGCCGAAAGCAATTCAAAATGTATTATTACAGATACTATAAATGTTGTTGTAAATAATTGCCAGAATAAACTTTACATGCCTAATGCTTTTACTCCTAATAACGATGGCATCAACGACAATATTAAGCCAATGGCATTTGGTGTGTTAGAGAATTATAGTTTTAGTGTTTACAATCGTTTTGGGCAATTGGTTTTCCATTCTACTACACAAGGGAAAGGATGGGATGGAACTATCAATGGAATTGCACAGGATTCAGGAGTTTATATTTGGTATTGCCAGTATAAGTTTGCGGGGGATATTGAAAAAAGAAGCAAGGGAAGTTTTGTGCTAATAAGATAATTTTGTACTATGCAAAACCATCTTTCTCTTGTCCATCCTCGAGGTTTTATCTGGCTATGTTGGATAGTTTTAAAATGTCAATATATTATATAGGCAATTGAGAGGGGCATTTGCTTGATGCCGTTGGTCGGGAGACCAGGCGGCGGCGTACTTTCAGGAGTTGGCAATCTGAAGAAAAAGAAATCCGATAAATCGTCCGTCCCAAAACAATCCTTAACTAAATGACATTAAGCGGCGCTCGCGCCAACATAGTTGACTCCACTATTAGCGAAACCATCAACAGGAACACGAATAAAAATATTATTTATATAGCAGCAGTACCCAAAGTGGATTTTTGTTGCTTTTAATTTATTTACCTTTAGAAAAAAATTATATGAAAAAGTTTCTTGTCCCGTTAGATTTCTCTATACCATCAGAAAGTGCTGCTGAATATGCTATTGAAATGACAAAAGATAATCCTGAAGCTGAAATAATTTTGTATCATGTGTATAAAAATGACATTTTTTCTCTATTGAAGCATAATGAAGAAGGGGCCAGGAAAAAGGCAACAGATGCTGATTTGCAAATTGTAAAAGACTTTCTTAAAAACAGCCCTCATCAGAAAATTACTATGGAATCGGAGGAAGGGCCTTTTATTGATAATATTTCAAAGTACGTTTTAAGCAACCATATTGATATGGTAATTATGGGTATTAATGGGAGATCAATAAGGTCGAATGTTAATATTGGAAGCGATACACTTAAGATGATAAGTAATATAAACACCCCGATTATGATCATTCCTCCTGATCTAAAGTTCAAAAAGATAAATAATGTACTTTTCGCCTCAGATTTTAAAGATGTAGCCCGTAAAACTCCTTTTGATTCTCTTAAAAAAGTATTGGATTTCTTCAACCCAAACCTTAATATCCTGAATATAGATAGTGAACATTTTATTGAGCTTTCTGAAGCTTATAAGATCGAAAAAGAAAAAATGGAATTTAAACTTAAGAATTATAATCCTGAATTCTTTTTTTTAAGGTCTTTTGATTTTTTAGAAACCATCGTCACTTTTGCGGAAACCGAAGAAATTGATCTTATAATTACGGTTCCTAAAACGCAGGGGTTTTTCAATCAGCTTTTTAAAATCTATACCAGGAAACTTGCCCTCGAAAGTAATAAGCCTGTTGTGGCGATTTCCATGTAGGCCTGTTTGCAACAGGTTATCCGTTATTCTGTTAGAGATGGCTTGTCACACTCAGTTGGCGCGAGGTTGTAGTTCGTGTGAGTTAGCATCCGCTGTGCTATTCTAATTGCTAACTAAAATTTTTATCACACTCCATAAAAAGTTCCACTTCCATGTTTATGCACATACACTTTTCCATTGATAGCTTACCAGTTCATTAACTCTGCGGACAATACTCTTATTTCTTTTTCGAATACCCTATCTTCCATTGCAATGCTTCAATTGCATTTGCCAGGTAAACCAGCGGTGCGTTCCAGTTGATGGCAATTTCATTGGATGCATACGCGAAAGAATTATCCGAATAAGCAGTTTCCGGTTCGGTAAATTCATATTTGGTATGATCCTGCATTCCGGGGTTGGGGCCGCCAACCAATAATCCGGGAACAGGGTCGGTAACTCCGTCTGCAACTGACTGCCGGTGATGTGGATGCATTGGCGACTTACTTCCTATTCCGGTAATAAAGCAATAGCCGGTTGCATTTCTACCTAACAAATAATCCAAATTCGTTAATGCATCATCCACATATTTTTTATCGCCGGTTAATAAATAAGCTCTTATCAATAAAATACCTTGATTAGCGGCAGTTGAATTTCCGCCCCAGCTAAAATCCCTTACTGATTGCCCCATCACAGTTGCGAAAGCATTTGCCGCAACTTTTTCAATGTATCCATTGGCAATATGCAGGACTTTATCTTTCATTATTTTTATATCATCAGCCGTGTATGCAGGAAGATGGTTATTAAACCGAAGAAAAGAATAATAAGCGAGCATGCCTACATTGTTCCAGGACGGTAATGACAAAAGATCGGTTATATGGTTATCAACTACTTCAAAATACTTTTTATCTTTTGTGGTGATGTAAAGTTCCGCAGCAGACCATAGCCATTCATCATTAAAATTTTTATCTCCATAGCCACCGGTAGTAATTTCAGGCTTGAACTTTTCATTCATTTCTTCCTGATTGTATGCCAATGCCGGATTGAGCAAACTCCACTCCCATGCTTTCTTTGATGCAGAAAGGCAACTATCGGAAAGGCCGGGCAATTGCTTTTTATAATTACTCAAAATGCGTGCAGCCTGCGCCGTTACTGCTGCAAAATCCAAAGTAGCCGCCGTTCCTTTTTGTACCACATATCTTGGTAATTGCGTAACTCCGGGCATTACCATTCCATCAAAAGCAGCATTGGTGCATTTGTTGTAAACCCCGCCATCATTGGGATCCTGCATGGTAAGCATCCAGCGAAGATTATAAATCGCCTCATTTAAAATATCCGGAACGCCATCATTACTTTCAGGAATATTGGTTTTTAATTGTTTAAAATAAGCCGGAAAATCTTCATAAGCAGATAATAAAGTTCCCATGGTAATTCCTGAATTCACAATGTATTTATTATAATCTCCGGCATCGTACCAGCCGCCCGGCGTTGAAATAACCGTTCCGGCAGGACGCGCATTTGTTGCAGCAGAAGGATGGATATAAACCACATTATCAGGATGCCCGGCAGAGCGATGCCACTTGCCTGCATATTTTTCTTCCAAAGGCATAGATGCTCTTTGATAATAATATCCTTTGAGTGTTGATAGGCCTGCATTTCTGTTTACATTATCATTGATTTCAAAAACATACGAAGTGCCCACGCCGGGAATGCAAACTACAAAACTTCCTTTGCCGGTAAACGAAGAAAAAACAGCCATTCTTGTTTTAGTAGATGAATAAGCAGATTGTTTTTCTTCGCTCAGTTTTCCTGTAAAAACGGTATCTCTTAAATTGGTGGAAGTGACATAAAAATCATTGGTAGAAACTTCTCCGGTAACTACTGCCGTCTTTGGCGCATAAGGATAAAAACCCAATTGGTTTAATTTTATCTGCTCACTTACGGTTTGGGAAAAAGAGTAAGAAGGGAAGATGAAGAGTAGTGCTACTAAGTATTTAGGAATTACTTCTAAAAGATTACTTCTAAAAAAAAGATGTGAAAACTTAATGTGCATAAAAATATTATTTCAATAAATTTCTATTCTGTAATTCAAATTACAGTTTTGCGAAAGTTAAGGAATCCAATTCAAAAAAAATATAAGTAGCATACATTGGTGTGAAGCTTCTGTGAAATTCATTTGGAAGAATAAATGCCCTAAATGAATTGCCACTTGCTTTAGCATGTGGGTATTTTTTATTAAAGGTTACAGGCTTTAGCCAAAATTTTAAATAAATTTTTTGGCTAAAGCCCATAAAAACTTCATCCAATCCCCGGGTTGAAACCCGGGGCAATTGAAAGGATCATTAATTACGGGTAATCTACCTAATCCTATTTCTATTCTGTAATTCAAATAGAAATCAGTTTTGCGAAAGTCAAGAGATCCAATTCAAAAAAAATTCAGGTAGCATGCATTCATCCACTCACCATTGACCATTCACTATTTAATCTTTTGTCTTCTTTGCATCAATTCGCGCCACGTAGTAAATACAAATCCATTGTCCTTAAGAAATTTTTTGAACCCGGGGTCCAGCATTGCAAGCATATCTGCTTTGCGTATGTCGCCGCTATTTGTAATTTTTGAAAACACTTCTGTAGGATCAGTGCAATGCATGATCACCATCGTTACGCCAGGTTTTAATTTCAGTAAAGTTTTTTCATATAAAGCCACTCTCCATTTACACAAATGGGCGTCATCTGTTGTCATACCGGCAGGAATTTTCCAATCATAACTATAATTATGTAAATCGTCCAATACGGGCAAGCCCGCATTCCAAATTAATTTACCTTCCTGTTGAAATTGCCTGATAACATTGTTTGGCAATTTCATTTCATCCTGAATAGCAGCATCGTTACCACCAGGAAACATTACCGGAATTTGTTTCTCTATTCCCAAGCGAATATATTTTTCCATAAAAGCAGGAGATGCAAATAAGGTTCCCATGTGTGAATCCAAATGCGTTGGATGAAAGCCCATTCTTTCTGCCCGCGATAATTGAGCACGAATTTCTTTGTCCACTTCGTCAGCCGATGCATGCCTGACTACATCAGGTACATCAGCCCACATACTTCCTGTTGAATCTGCCAAACCCTGCACTACAGCAGCTCCTGCCAGGGGCCCCCAGCGATAATCTTTCCACTCTGATGTAAGTGTAAGATGCAAACCTGCATCAATGCCCGGATGTGCTTCAATATATCTTACCATCTGCGCAACCCACGGGCAAGGCATCATCACGCTTGTAGAATTGGCTACTCCATTGTTAAATACTTTTTCAATTCCCCTGTCGGAACTATAGGACATTCCTGCATCATCCATGTGCAGAATGAGAACCCGCGCGCTTTTAGGGAACCCCAATCTTTCTGCATAAGTGCTATCCTGCGCCTTTGCTGAAAAAATTATTGTTAGTAATAAAAAACAAAAGAAAATCTTCTTCATAAAATATATTTTTATGGCAAAGTAAGTAATCTCAATAAAATAATAGAATAAAGCGTGATAGATCGTAATGATTTGAATGGGTGCATTTCAATTTATCGCCTCACTGAATTGATTGTAGGCAGTGGGACACCGCCCACACCGCGCGGCCCCGGTTGGTATCCCACCAACCGGAATAGTAAGTGATGTATCCCTTCACCACTTTATTCTATAAAATAATAATAGTTTGTTTTGCAAAATATTTGCTCATTCATAAAAAAAATGAATTTAGCATGCCGGATAACTGTTATAAAAACGAATAATAATTTAAAGATTTTTTGGGCCAGGAAGATTACAAATAATTCTAAAATAAATCAGATAACTTACAGCTAAAAAAATAAATAAAAATTTACTGATTGAAATATAGAGCTTCCATAAGAATCACTTCCTTACTTCAATTATATGAACTGCTCCCTGAAAATGAGCGCATCATTACAGATGTATTAAGGCAAATAATCGTTGAAACTTTACCGGCAACATGCAAAGAGAAAATATCGTATAATGTTCCTTTTTTTTATGGTAATAAAGGTATTTGTATTGTATGGCCTTCAACCATTCCGCGTGGGGGAATAAAAAAAGGCGTTTTATTGGGATTCTGGCACGGCACTAAATTGATTGATGATGATAATTACCTTACTCATGGAACCAACAAGCAAATCTTTTATAAAATATTTTATTCTTTAGATGATATTAATGAAAAAGCAATAGTAAAATTGCTAAAAGAAGCTCTGGCATTAGACAAGCGTAGGATGCATTGAATTAAAAAATAAAACCCTTCCTGACGAAAGGGTTTTATTTTACCAAATTTCCCAATGAAAATTATTATTGCTTGGGTTCCAGCAAATTAAAAAATTGATCTAATTGAGGAAGGATAATAATGGTAGTTCTGCGGTTCAAAGCGCGGTTGGCAGCTGTACTGTTATCCACTATAGGATGGTACTCACTGCGGCCTGCAGCTACTATTTTTGCAGGATCTAGTCCATATTGATTCTGCAGAATGCGCACAACAGCTGTAGCTCTTTTCACACTCAGATCCCAATTGTCGAGTAATACGCCACTGCGGTATGGAACATTATCTGTATTCCCTTCTACCATAAATGTAATATCGGGTTGATTCTTTAATACTTGCGCTACTTCGCCCAACACATCTCTTGCCTGTTTGGTAACTTCATATTTACCACTTTTGAATAGTAGTTTATCCGATATATTAATATATACCACACCTTTGACTACTTTAATATCTATATCATCATTATTAGCATTTCCGACAGCGCCTTTAAGATTCATAACTAAATTCATATTAAGCGAATCTTTGTGTGCCATGGCTTGCTGCAAGGTTTGTATATAAGCATCTTTAGCTCCTAAATTATCCAGCGATTTTTTTATACTTTCTGCCTGTGAGGCGGTAACTACAGATAAATCCTGAAGTTGCTGAAGCGCCGTTGTACTATTCTTTTTCAGAAAAGCAATTTGCTGATCCTGATCTGAAATGCGATTATTAAGTGCAGTGTTTTCCGATTCAAGTGCGGCCTTGTCTTTTGCACATTGATCTTTAGCATCATTGCAACTGTCAAGATCGGTTTTATACTTTACCTGCAATTGGCTATATTCTGCTTTGGCTGCTTTAAACTTTTTAGTACTCACGCAGGAAATAAATAAAAAAGGTAAAGCAAGAAATGCTAATCGAAAATTTTTCATGAATTATAAGGTTTAAAAGTTAAAAATATTGTCAAAGATAAATATGAATGAACATGATAAATATGTTATTTTGTTAAGATTAATAACATAACTGAAAAGTTTACATGAAAATGATATTTTCCATTTTCTCTGCATATTTGATGCCAAAACAAATATAGCGGATAACATCGAAGGGTGATGGTACCATATACATAGTTACTTGTTTTCTTTATTACTCCTCAGTTTCATAGAACTCCCGATAGGACTCATTCGTGACCTTTGGAGAATCTCCATGTGAGTCCTTTGTGTACTTTAGACAGTAAAGCAAGTTTTTTTTAATTTTTTAAATTTAAGACATAAACCAGCAAACTGTTACCGGAATTACTCACTGTTTCAATTTTTTACAAAAGTTAAAATGATGCTATTTCAAACTTTTTGAAATGAAGTATCGTATTTTTAAAAAATAATTTTTTTATGAAAAAGTTTTTCTATGCAATAGCCTTTTCAGTGCCCGTTTTTACTTTATGGTTTTGCACTTCATCAACTACAGTAAAAGAAAAAGAAAAAAATAGTCAGGCATCAAAAACAAATCTGCCGGTTACAAAAAACATTGCTGTTCTTGAGCTATTTACTTCGCAGGGTTGCTCAAGCTGCCCTTCTGCCGACAAGATTCTCGGAAACTATATTTCAAAATCAAATGTGATCCCTCTTTCTTTTCATGTTGATTACTGGGACAGACTCGGCTGGAAAGATCCATACAGTTCACATGATTATAGCGAGAGACAATATAAGTATGCATCTGAACTGAAAACTGATGTTTATACTCCGCAGTTAATTATTAACGGGCAGACAGAAATGATAGGAAGTGATGCTAATAAAATTTCTTCAACTTTAAGTAAAATTTCTTCAGAAGAACCCGATGCAACTCTAACCATACAAAAAGCGGAACCCAATAATGGAAAAATAAATATCAATTTTGAAGCAGAGGGAAATACCGGCAATGCTCTCTTGCATATTGCTGTTGTAGAAAAGAAAACAACTACTTCAATAAAAGCCGGAGAAAACGGAGGAGTTACTCTTATGGGTTATAATGTAGTCAGAGACTTTAGCACTATCAATAAAATCGTAAATGGAGAAAATAATGCTTCAATAGACATTCCTTCTTCAGCAGATTTAAAAAACATGGCTGTGGTCTTGTTCCTTCAGCAAAATGATACTCACAAAATCACTGCAGCAAGCCGGTTGGATCTTTGATTTTTTAAAGTCCACTTTTCAAAATAGTTGAGGATCTCTTCATGTCTTTTCTATTTTTTAACCACCTCAAATCTTTGTTTCAACTGAATATCTTCAGAGGAACTTCCTATCATTGCAGTGAACCAGCCCGGTTCTTCCGTGAATTTCATTTCTCTGTCATATAATCCAAGATCGTGCGGAGTAATTTCAAAAGTAATGTTTTTTGATTCCCCGGGATTAAGTGTAATACGCGTGAATCCGCGAAGTTTTTTTACATAAGTCGTTACACTACTAAGCTCGTCATTTATATAAAGTTGTGGTATATCATCGCCTGCTACTTTGCCGGTATTAGTAACGGTAAAGGATACACTAATATTACTCCCGGCCTTTGGTTGCAAAGGATTTACTTTCAGGTTGGAATATTGAAATGTAGTATAGCTAAGGCCGTACCCAAACGGATATAAAAATCCTTTTACCCTGGCTTCTCCTTCGCCTTCATCACCGGGCATCATGGGGAAAGTAAGAATGGCCTGTCCTGCTGATTTAGGAAATGGAATTGCCAATCTTCCACCTGGATTATATTTTCCAAATAACACATCGGCAATAGCAGTTCCTGTAGTTTCGCCTAAGTACCATGTTTCTACAATTGCAGGTATATGTGCGGCAGCCCAGTTGATTGTGAGAGGACGTCCATTTACCAATAACAACACAACAGGTTTTCCCGTTGCTTCCACTGCTTCTAATAACTGTTCCTGGTGCCCCGGAAGATTAATACTTACGCGGCTATGGCTTTCTCCTACTGTTCTTCCATCATCACCCAAAACCAAAACAGCTACGTCAGATTGTTCTGCAATTTTAACTGCAGAATTGATACTTTGTTTTTCTTCATCATTTAACGGATAATCTTCAATATCGCTATTTGGGAAGTGGGGGTCAGTATGGTCAATTCCTTTGGAATATAAAACATTTACACCGGAAGGCACTTCATTTTTGATACCCTGCAATACGGTTACCACATCAAAATCGGAAGGCCCATAACCAGTACGAAAACTTTTTACTTCTGTTGCATTGGGGCCTATTACAGCAATTGTTTTTAAATCAGAAGCCTGCAAAGGCAACAGGTTATTTTCGTTCTTTAATAATACAATTGCTTCGTGAGCCGCTTTCAGAGAGAGTTTCCTGCTTTCTTCATTATGCACAATTACATCCGCTGCTGCAGGATCTTCCACATAAGGATGATCAAATAACCCAAGTCGAAACTTCACCCGCAACACTTCTGCTACTCTTTCGTTGATCACGCTCATAGGAATTTTGCCTTTTTTTACAGCATCTAATAACGGAGTAATATAATCAGATGGTTGCGTAAAATCAGTACGTACATTCAATCCTGCTTCCAGCACCTGGCGAATGGCATCTTCATAATCGGCAGCCACGTGGTGTTTATTATATACATATTCTACTGCCCTGCTGTCTGAAACTACATATCCGTTAAAGCCATATTCTTTTCTCAGGATATCAGTAAGAAATTGCTTACTTGCTATGATAGGAACTCCGTCATATTCATTATAAGAAGCCATAACGCCCACAGGATGGGCAGTCTCGATAGTTTCACGAAATGGCTCTAAATAAATCTCTCTCATTTCGCGTGGCGCTACCCTTGGGTGAGTACGTACTCCTCCATCTCTTCCCCCAATAGGAATACTATAGACTGCAAAATGTTTGAGTGTAGAAGCAATACCCTGTTTCTGCATCCCTTCAATCATCTCATCACCCAATTGCCCCACCAAATAAGGAGAAGAACCATAACAGGATTCGACTCTCCCCCAACGCGGATCGCTGCTAACATCCATCTCGGGAGCATACACATTCGTATAGCCCAAAGCCTTTGCCTCTTTGCCTTCCACCACTCCGATAGAATGAATCAGGTCTCTGTCAAAGGTGCAGCCCTGGCCTATCTCACGGGGAAACGAAGTCGCTTTTTCATGTTTCAACCCGGCAATTCCTTCATTGGTAAAGTCAACCGGAATCCCCAGCCTGGTATCTTCAATAAAAAACTTTTGTATCTTATTAATAGCGTCTGCATGTGCAGAATAAGGAAGAGAAAAAACTTTTGATTTGCGCTGACCGGTGAGCATCTCGTCTATGTTGGCAATACCATCTTTCCACACTTCATTTTTCCATTCAGGCGTTGGCAAAGAATCTTCTAATACCGCGCCATATCCATATAATGTGGTAAGCTGGCAGGCTTTTTCATTAATGTTCATTTGCTTTAAAAGATCCTGAACTCTTTTTTCCAAAGGCTGGGAAATATCTTCATAAACATCTTTGCGCCCGTTCTTATTAAGGTCTGTCCATCCTTTGTGATAGATGTCAAAAGTTTTTTGTTGTGCGCTTACAGGAATAACTGTAATAAATAATAAGCTCATTAAAAGAGGGATTGCAAAACGGCGTGAGGTAAAAAATTTCATGGATATTTTTTCGGAACAAGGTAATAAAGATTTTAGATATACATGGTTAGATTGTTTTAAAGAATTTCAATAACATAGTAAAAGAATTATTTGAAGATCCCAACCGGCAACAATTGACGCGTCCTTTCTGTATTCGCAATAATTAAGAATCTTTGATATAAGTTTGTTTACTGAATCTTTCCAAAATGATAAAATGGATTTTGATTAAGGTAAGAATACATCAGATCAAGAGGCAGCTCAATGAGCTCGGAATCGGATACGCCTTTATTCTTCTTGCATTTTTAGCGGCTTTGGTTTTTTATGTCTACCTGGCATACACGCAAAAAGAAAAATCCCTATTTCTTTTCATTATTTCCATTCTATCCATATTGGCAATACAAATTTCGAGAAGTGACAAAGAATTTGTTTTCAATCAGGTTGACCACCCTGTCCAAAATATTTTTGCAGAGTACTTTATTTTTACACTTCCTGTTACAATACCCTCATTATTTACTTCTCATTGGTTTTATTTTCCATTAATTATATTGGCGTTTTATTTTATTGCAAATATCAAAAGCACCTTAAAACAAAGAACTGTATTTCCGAATCTTTCAAAAATAATTTCGCCACATGATTTTGAATGGCTAAGCGGTTTAAGAAAAACTTATGCAGGCATCTTCATCTTCCTGCTCCTGGCTTGCATCACTTGTTGGATAAGAATTCTACCATTAATTTTTTTGTGGTTTATCACCACATCTGTTGCTTCCTTTTACCAGGAATGCGAATCGTTGCCGATATTATTTGCCTCATCTAATTCTCCTAAAAATTTGCTGAAAAAGAAAATGACGAAAAGTATCCGGTTTTTAATCATTATGTTTATTCCCATCTTAATAATGAACAGTATTTTTAATCCGGGATTCATTTTAATAAATATTATTTTCTTACTGATTCAAATCACGATTTTAATTTTTGCAATTCTTCTTAAATACACTACTTATACACCTAATGAAAGCATGAAAGGCAATACACTCCTTTTGTCAATGGTTTCGATTGGCTCTTTGATTCCTTTTGTATTACCAATTCCTTTAATTATGTGTTTCAGAAATTATAGTAAAGCTATAAAAAACCTAAATTTTTATTTTAATGATTAGTGTGATTAATATTGACAAATCTTTTGATAGCAAAAAAGTTTTGAATAACCTCAAACAAGATTTTGCTTTAGCAGAAGTTCATGGTATCATCGGGCTAAACGGCGCCGGTAAAACCACTTTTTTTAATATTCTTTCTTCATTTATGAAACCGGATAGTGGGGAAATTTTATATAACCAAAAAAAAATCAGCAGGAATGATGTGGCATATTTGGAAACGATTAATTTTTTTTATTCTAAAATCACCGGAAAAGAATATTTGGAAATTTTCCCTCTCACTAATCAACAATTTGAACTGGAGAAGATCAACAATTTATTAAAATTACCTCTCAATGAAATTATAGAAACTTATTCCACAGGAATGAAGAAAAAATTGGCCATTCTTTCGATCATCAAACAGGATAAACCCATTTATATTTTTGATGAACCCTTTAATGGCCTTGATCTTGAAACAAATATGGCTTTGGAAATAATTATTAAAAATCTGAGAACAAGGAATAAAACGGTTTTTATTTCTTCACATATCCTTTCGCCATTGATTAGTGTATGCGACGAAATTCATTTACTTCAGCAAGGAACTTTTATTAAAAATTATACAAAAGAAAACTTCAGTAATATAGAAAAAGAATTGTTTGAGGATTTCAACAAAAGCGCAAGCGAAATTATAATGAATTCAGTTTGATAAATATTAAATTTCTTTTACCACACGTCCACCACTTTTTGTTTTTTATTATAGAGTTGTGCATTCATTGCATCGCCTAATAAGCCACCAAAGCCAATTCTATAAACATATACCGGTTTATTTCCATTTTGAAATGCTGAAACCACATCTACACGGAATATTTTAAAAATATTTTCTAATCCTACAAAAACTTCTGCATACTTTGTTTTGGGGTCTATGAAAAGTGCATTAGTTCCTTCCACAAGATTCCAGTTGAGCTTCCTCAACAAAGGAATTTTATTGGTCAATAATCCATTAGAATGGTGTTCAAGATGCAATTCGGCATAAAAGGGAGATATATTACTGAATTCGTAGTAGGATGGTAGCTGAAATGCATTCACATATTCATCTGCTATATGAGACACATTGCCGTAAAAGTCCTTATAATCCTGGGTGTACACCGATTTATTATTTAAAAAACCGCCAACACTAAAATTGTATTTTAATGTACCGGCCAATTTAAAATTCACATCATCCGCAACCTTCAATGACCATTTATCATAATCCACATCGCTTCCAAAAATATTTTTAATCCCTTTGGTATAGTCTAAAGTAAACGTTGGATATTTAGAACCAATGGCCATTTTATATTTTGGAAATTGAATGTAACGCTGTCCGGGCTTGATACTCATCGAAGCATGAACCAATACTGCCTGGTGCCGGGAAAACTGCGATGATAGAATTTCAACAGGATAATTAGGTGTAAACCTGTAAAGCCATTTTTTATTTAAGATAAAATCAGTAGTATTATTTAAAGGAAGGCGATCTTCATATTCCCCTTCTATCTTAAATGCAACACCGCTCTCCCACTGTTTTGAAAATCCCGTTTTAGCAAAATAATTTTCATAAATTTTCATTTGGTTCTGGCCATATAATAAAGTGGATACACTATTTTCCAGGCCATCCAAATGACTTTCCTTAAAAAACTGGCTGACCCTTTTTCCGCCCGCGATAAAAAAGGATTGCCTTTTGTATTTTTTATCGGGATCAAAAGCATCTTTACTATTAAAAACAAAACCTGCCCAGGGATTGACGTGGCGATTATTAAACCCATATCTCGCATCGGCAATGAATGTTACTTTAGTGCTCCATGCAGGCACAAATTTAGAAATCGTTAATGATGGGTTTATTGCCAAACCTTCCACCGTATTGTATTGCAGCGTTTTTATCAAAGGGTCAAAGGTAACCTGGTAAGGATTTTTTAAACTGTAATGAGTACGGTTGACACCCGTCCATAATATTTGCCACACTTTTACATGGCCTTCTTTTTTTCTTAGTGAATCTATATTTTTTACAGTAGAATCTTTTCTTGCTGCAAAGGCGCTGTCTTTAGTTTTATAATCTTTTATTTCTTCAGGCTCCAGCGGCACAGGCCGTATAGAATCCCAATAAGAATGAGGTTTTTTATTTACAGCCGTATCATATTTTATTACCACCCGGTTAAAATACCTTTTCGGAAAATGGGGATTCAAAATATAATCAGAATATACATTTACAAAATCTCCCTCAGCGCTCAGACCCATTTGATTAAAACTAAGATGCAAAACCTGGTTTTTTATGCGCCAGATATCATTTGTTACCGGCACATGAATTTGAGAAATCCTTAGTGTATCCAAAATCTCTAACTGAGATTTTTTTGTAAGTGTCAAATCACAACTATATATGCGCCAGTCATTTTCTGTGATGTTGATAATACCCGAAAACAAAGGCTCGTACTCCCTTTTAGGAATTACTTTTATCACATTCACTTCATTTCCGTCTTCAAAAAAACTGCCGAGAAATTTGTATTTATAAAAGTTCAACGCGCCATCAGCAATGGGTGACACAAATCCCCGCGGATTCAATTGAGAGGCAAAAACATTTACATTGTTTTTATAAAAACTGATAAATGCCGGAAAATCAAAACCAAATCCATTACTTCCGCTTACACGGCTGGAGATCACTTCCAATTTGAATTTATCCGGCTCCTTCGACGAAACTTTTGTTACTGATTCTGATAAATATATAATTCCTTTTCCTGAAGAATCAAGTCCCATATCATTCCTGTCGTCTTCAGGAATTTTTTGGCCAAAAATTCTATTTGGCAAATTCCTTAATTTAATAATGCCTTTGACATAAACGTTGGCCTCAAAAGCCTTCACCTGCTTTTCATAAAAAGGGCGCTTTTTGATAGCCTTTCGAATAATTGCATAAGCAGGATCTTCACCGCCTTCTTTTACGATCACTTCTTTTAATGTCAATCGTTGTATCGTCAAAACAAAGTTGACTTTTTCATTTGCGAGGCTCAAATTAATTTGTTTTTTCTGCGACTGATAACCTACATAACGGCAATCCAAAGTATATTTTCCCGGTGCAAGATTAATGCTGAATTTCCCTTCGTTATTGGCGGTAACTCCCAATGGAGTTCCTTTTACTAGAATAGAAGCAAAAGCTAAAATATGTCCGTCATCATCTTTTACAGTTCCTTCAATTTTTTGTGCAGAAACAGTGATCACAGGAAGTAAAAAAAATAGTAACAGGAGTTTTTGCATAAAGGAGGTATCTTCTAAAGATTTATAAGAGAAAAAAGTAAACAATTATCAATTTGTACCTTCTATTAATTTTCATTTGTTGTTTTGGAAGTTCTTACATAACTCCCTGCCAATGCGGCAAAACCTGCTACCATAGCGCCAATGAGCGCAGTAACAAATATTAATAAAAACGGGCTGTCGGTTTTAAAAATTAGCAGGGATACCCGGTGCGCCAATATATGTCCATTCTTTATACTAATCCATAAACTCAAAAAGCCCCACAACAAAAAAAGCCCTACAAAGCCGGAGATAAACGAAGGAAGATGTCCCAGTGAAATGAGAATTGAAATAATAAAAGCAACGATTGCGATACTCCACCACGGGAAATATATACAAGCGAGAAAACTAAATAGAATAATCAGAATTGTGGATGTAGTAAATTTCATTGTTTATTAGTTGATTAGTTGATTAGTTAATTGGTTAATTGGTTTATTGGGTTAATGCCAATGGTTTATTTTTTTACTGAAACTAATTTTTTGTCTTTTTTCTTGCTACTTGCTTCTTGCTACTTGCTACCTGCTACCTGCTTCTTCCTACTCCCTACTATCAAAACTCATTGTCCATTTCACCCTATTGTCCGTAGCATCAGAAGCCTTCATTACCCAAAGAGTATAATATTTTCCCAATGCCCAGTCACTCACAAAATCATCATAGAATTGACTTCCCGGATTTCCACTCTCGCCACCGGGATAGATGCCGTAGGCCTCGGTCTGCGGCGTTAAGGAAACGATCATCCGCCAGCTTGGCCCGTGTTGTTCTTTTGCGGCATTAATAGTATTGGTACCACCTCCTATGGGCAAGTGCAATCTGCTGAATGCGTCTATCCTGGCCAAATGCTCTATTCTTGTATCTTTATATTTAGCCCATTCCATCGTCCCGTCTTCATCTGCTTTTCTTATAACTGCCGCCGCCTTTTGAAATGCAGCCGTTACATCGTCTGATAAAGTTTCTATTTGCGGCGTACTGATATCATCAAAATATTTGAAGTTTGGATATTTTGTAATATCATCGAATAAGGTGCTTTCTGTTGGCCATAATAATTGTAACCCCGTCTTCATGAATTCATCTTTCCATACAGTGGTTGCCAGGCTATCCCACGTTACCACAAATAAAGTAGCCCCCTTAGAATCCTCGTCATTCCAGTGATTCCAGTTTTTTAGTATATCAAAATAATTTTTTTCCTGGGGAGAAAGTTTATCTACCTCCATATTTTTTACCAATATGGGAAGTGCCATTTCGCCAAAAATATTGTAATTATCTGTTTGTAATTTCATCATATCCTGTGGTGTAATATCATTCATTACTTCTAACTTTTTATTGATCTCCAGGCCACGATAAGGAGGATAACTTCCACCCAGGTAATAAGGATAGGTAGTATCTGTTGGCATTTGATTGGCGCTACTTACAAACCCGCGTTCAGGATTTACAAGATGAGGATTTTCATTTTGCGGAATCATTCCCTGCCAAAAGTAACTGCTATCCATACCCGGCATTACAAAATCGCCCTGGCGATACCATTTGGCCGGAAACTCGCCCTGGTCCCAAATTGCGATATCACCATTCTTGCAGGCAAAAATGCAATTCTGTCCCGGCGTATGTAAATATTTTATTGCTGCCAGGTAATCATTATAATTTTTTGCTTTGTCCAAAAGAGTAAACATTTTTAATTCATTACTCGGGTCATGCGCTTTCCATCTTACAGCATAATTTTTGTTGTTGGTGTTTCTGCCACCACTAAAAGTTTTGTCGTACATCACGGGGCCGATATTCGTATAAGCTACTGTATCTAAAAAATCAGGTTGGCCTTTTACCTTAATGTCTTCAATTCTGAAAGTCGTCGGATGCCATGCGCTGTCAAACCAATATTCCTTACGACTGTCGTCTTTGAATTTTACTGTATAATAATCTCTCACATCACGCATAGCATTGGTAAATCCCCATGCGCAACTATCATTAAAACCAATAATGATGGATGGCGCTCCCGGAAACGTGGCTCCATAAGCATTGTAATCAGGTGTGCTGATTTGCATTTCGTACCAGATAGAAGGAAGATTCAATCCAAGATGAGGATCGTTGCATAAAATAGGATAACCACTTTTTGTTTTGCTTCCATTAACAGCCCAGTTATTACTTCCATTATCCGGATCTGGTTTTTGTTGTTCAAGATTGGTAGAATCTTTCTCATCATAATAAAGAGAATCTGCAGATGCAGGAATTTTTACTTCAATTTTGGGTATAGGAAATATAGTTCCTTTAGGAACAATCGGATCTAATGAATCCATAACGATCGGATAAATTTTATCAAAATCTGCAGTAGAAAATACTGATTTTGCATTAGTCATTTCAAAATCATTTTCAGAGCCGGCAAGTTCCAGCGCCATATATTTCAAAAAAAGAGCTGATTTCAGATTGGTCCATTTTTCAGGTTGATACCCCAATAGTTTATATTCTATGGGAAGTGTGCTTGCAGTTAAACTTTCGATATACGCATTTACGCCGGCAGTATAATTATCACATTCCACCAGTGTTTCAGGATCTTTTTCAACTTCCTTTAAATTATTTTCGGCAGCGTAAACCATTCCCAGTCTCCGTTGCTGGCGATCATACTCCAATGTTTTATCTCCTATTACTTCGCTCAATCTGCCAGCAGCAGCGCGGGTTTGAAATTCCATTTGCCACAAACGAAATTTTGCATGAAGGTATCCCTGCACAAAATAAGCGTCATTCTCATTATCTGCAAAAACATGAGGCACAAGCCTTTCATCAAAATAGACATTCACTTTTCCCTTCAGTTGCGGAAAAGAAAGGTGCGCTGAATAATCCTCATCAAGAGGTTCCGCATTTTGCCACAGTCCCTGTTGCGGACTTAATAATTTTCCCAAAGGAACAGGAAGAACCATATTTGTATTAAACAATAAAACCAATATGATGGTAATAACGCCAAAAAGAATGAAAGAAAATATTTTCATAAATCTATTTAAAGGTGTAAAATAAAGAAAAAGAATTTAGAAATAAATCTTGATGGAAAAACATCGGACGCAGTAAACGAAGAAATAATGAGGGTTTATGTTTTTTTATTTTGAATTCATAGTTATCTGTCTTGTCCCAAAAAAAGTAGCCAGATAAAATTTTTTGCTGGCCTTAAACTTTTTTATGAAAAAGGGGATGCCTCAAAACTACAAGTGCAACATGTGAATAAAATCAGACTAATTTTAACACGGCTTGATGCCGCAAGAACATCTGAAGAATTGAATGTTCCGGGCTATAGTTTACACCAGTTAAAAGGAATCTAAAAGCATTCTGGTCAATAAAAGTTGACAAGAATTACCGGATTATTTTTAGAGTAGAAAAAGAAAATACATGTGATATTGATTATATTGATTATCATTAAATAAAAAATTATGGCAATGTTTAACCCCGCACATCCCGGAGAATTGATCAGAGAGACTATTGACGGTATCAGCGAAGAAACCGGCAGGAAACTAAGTGTGGATGAAGTGGCAACTGGCTTGGGTACTACCCGCAAAACTTTATCGGCAATTATCAACGGCAAACAGGCTGTTACCCCTGAAATGGCCATTAAACTGGCTGCAGGTTTTAGAAATACCACGCCTGAATTCTGGCTACAGGTACAGGATAATTTCAATCTCTTTAAGGCAAGAAAAAAAGTTGATACCAAAAAAATTAAGGTGTTTTGGAAAGCGGCTGTATTATAAATTCTTCGCTTTTTTATCAAATTTTTTAAACTTACTGCTATACTTTGCAAGGGACAAAATCGTGAATAATTTAGCTTGAAAAACTACCTGATTTTTCCATTGCGGGTTATAAGCTAATGTCAAGGTTTAATTGCCACGGGGTTTCAACCCGTGGATAATGAAATGCCTTCAAAGGCTTTAGCCAAATCTATTGATTCTTTACAGTACATAGCCTTTTAATTTTTGGCTAAAGCCGAGAACCACAACCACAATTCCACTAACTACAGTTAGTGGCATCCGATAGCTATCGGATTAATATACTGTACAAAGAACAAAATCATGAATCATTTAGCTTGAAAAATTCCTATTTTACCCATTGCGAAGTATGGCTGTATTTCAAAAAAGAATTTAGGAAAAAGAATTTAGAATAAATCTTCTTAAAAAAATCAATCATAGTAATCAAAGAAATAACCGGGATTTGTATTTTTGTCTGAAGTTTTTATTTATTATTTTCCAAAAAAAATAATGTAAGGGGATGGCTTAAACTCCAAAAGAACTTCCGCAGCCGCAGGTTTTACTGGCATTTGGATTATTAAAGGTAAATCCCCGGGCGTTCAATCCGCCTTCCCAGTTGATTTCCATATTGGATAAATAAATTAAATGCGCAGGATTGATGATGAAGGAAATATCGTCTATTTCATAAATTCCATCCTTATCGGTTTTATTTTCAAAACCTAATAAATACGACATCCCTGAACATCCGCCACCTTTAACACCAATGCGCAAATATTTTCCCAAATTGTCATTCTGATCCATCAACCTTTTTATTTCATTCACTGCAGATTCAGTTAAAGAAACAGGGGTTATATTGATAATTTCCATATTTTTCATTTTTATTTACACTAATGATCAACGAAATTCGTTTTGTTTTTTTAAAATACGGTAATTAGTGATAATTAGTATCATTACTATGGCACAAAATTACAGCTTTACTCACGGAATTATTATTTTTGCTAATAAATTATAGAAATGTCAACATTTGAAACCGTAATTCTAATTTTCTTATTAGTTCTTCTCCTGGCTTTTATATGGATATTAACAGAATTTACAACCATGAAAAAAGAACTTGAAGAAAGGAAGAGCAATGAACCTGAAACGCTAAAATTGCGCTTGCAGGCTTATGAAAGGATCACTCTGCTTACCGAAAGAATTTCGCTTCAGAATTTATTATCGCGGATTAATAATTCAGGGCTATCGTGCAGGCAAATGCAGATATCGCTGATAGATTCTATAAAACAGGAGTATGAATATAATATGAGCCAGCAGATATATGTATCACCGGAAGTATGGCGCGCTGTCAACAATCTGAAAGAACAAAATATTTATGTAGTGAACCAACTCGCCACCACGCTCCCTCCACATGCCACAGCTATGGATCTGAATAAGCATATCATAGATTATTTAATTAATAATCCCAGTGGATCTCTGCATAATGTGGTTCTTGAAGCCATTAATTTTGAAGCCAAGAAATTAATGTGATTTCATTTCATAGTTTTGCCCTAAGCAATAAGTATGAAAAAAATTATAACCGATTCAGGTATAGAAATAAAGAAAGTGTATTCTTTCAAAGAGGTACCCAAAAATATTTCGGAGGAAATGCCCGGTGAATTTCCATTTACACGCGGCGTACAACCTGACATGTATCGTGGAAAATTATGGACGATGCGCCAATACTCCGGTTTCAGCACGGCAGAGGAAAGCAACAAACGATATCATTATCTTATTTCGCAGGGAGTAAGCGGATTAAGCGTAGCTTTTGATCTGCCTACACAGATTGGTTACGACAGCGATCATCCTTTAGCAGAAGGCGAAGTAGGGAAAGCAGGAGTAGCTATTGATTCCATAGAAGACATGGAAGCATTATTCAGTGGGATACAATTGAAAGATGTTTCTACTTCAATGACGATCAATTCCACCGCATTTATTTTATTGGCATTTTATGTGGCTATTGCAAAAAGACAAGGCGCCGATCTGAATCAATTACAAGGCACTGTTCAAAATGATATTTTGAAAGAATATGCAGCCCGCGGCACTTATATTTATCCGCCCCGGCCTTCCATGCACATTATCACCGATATTTTTGAATGGTGCAGCAAAGAACTTCCCAAATGGAATACGATCTCTATTTCGGGATATCACATCCGCGAAGCGGGAAGCACCGCCGTACAGGAAATTGCTTTTACACTCAGCAACGGAAAAGCTTACGTCCGGGCCGCATTGGAAAAAGGATTGGATATTAATGTTTTTGGGAAAAGATTATCCTTCTTTTTTAATTCGCACAATAATCTTTTTCAGGAAGTAGCCAAGTTTCGTGCTGCACGCAGGATGTGGGCAAAGATGATGAAAGAACTCGGCGCTACGGATGAAAAAGCTATGATGATGCGCTTTCATTCTCAAACAGGGGGAAGTACGCTCACCGCGCAGCAACCATTAAATAATATCAGCAGGGTTACTCTGCAAACAGTCGCTGCCGTACTTGGCGGCACACAAAGCCTGCATACTAACGGTTATGATGAAGCGCTTAATTTACCCACGGAAGAAGCGGCTGGAATTGCCCTGAGAACGCAGCAAATAGTAGCATATGAAAGCGGGATAGCAGATACGGTTGATCCATTGGCAGGTAGTTATTTTATAGAAAATCTTACTGATGAAGTAGAGGAAAAAGCGTGGGAATTAATCAGTAAAATTGATGCGATGGGTGGTAGTGTGAAAGCCATAGAGGAAGGCTTTATCCAAAATGAAATTGCGCAGAGCGCTTATGCTTACCAGCGCGATATCGAAACAAAAGATAAAATAATAGTAGGCGTTAATTCTTTTACTTCAAATAATGAAACATCTCCTCCTTCTTTCAAAATAGATGATAATATCAGAACCGTGCAGATCAATAAAATAAAAGCGCTGAAAGAAAAAAGGGACAATACCAAAGTAGAGGATTGTTTAAAAAAGATCAGGGACCATGCAACGAAAAGCGAAAATTTGATGCCTATAGTAATTCATGCAGTGGAAAATTATTGTACGCTGGGTGAAATTTCAAATGCGCTGAGAGAAATCTTTGGCGAATACAAATAAAACATGAATAAATTTTTATGAAATATTTTATTGTTTCTTTTCTTTTATTTCAGGTAGCATACCAGTGTCATGCACAAAAATATATTATGCTTGACATGGCCATTTCGCAATCTCCATTTTACAGTAATAAGATTACTGTTTTAGAAAAGTACAAAGGTTTTTTCCCGGTAGAGAAAATAAACATCCAAAAATTTGTGGAAGTTTTAGAAGAAATTTCCAAAAGATTATCTTCAAAAAAAATTACAGGGAAAGCAAAAGAATACCTTGTGGGTTGCGATAAATTTACCGGCCACTCTGTCCAAATCGGATCTGTAGAACGTCTCGATTATGTACTTACTTCTACCTGCGATGGTATAAAAATCACCATGCATCTTTGTGATTCAAAATTGAGTAATGAGAACAATCTCTATTTTGTCAATACCTGGATAAGTTATATTAGAAAAGCGATGAGGAAAAAGTTGAAGGTTGATGGGTAGAAAGTGCTTTTTGCTTATCAACCTCAATGATCAGGTTCATTTAATATTTTTTTTATCAGCACAATTTGACCAAGATGATAATGTGTGTGTTCAACAATTCCAAGGAGGTTCCTGTAATAGCTGCCATATTTAGCATCATCAAAATCTTCATATAGTTTTGTTTCGTCTAATTTCTCAATCTGTGTAGCAAGCAATGCGGCTTCTGTAAAGGTTTTGTCAGATAATTTCTGCCAGTCTTCAGCAGAAGTTACGGGTGGAAGATCAAAACTAAATTTGTCACTGGCATTTAAAGATTCTCCTTTTAATACTTTTAAAACAGCGCTCACATAATAATTAATGTGAAAAACTAATGCCGCAATCGTATTTAAGTTATGAACCTTTGTAATTGCTTGTTGCCAGTTGATATCTGCTAATGAATCTTTAAGGTTAACGGATGTCCAGTTACCACCAAAATAAACTTCCCTTAAATGTTTTGCTATTTGTTTAGTTTGAGACATCTATTCAATTTTAGATTTGTGAAATCCTACAGTAAAGCAATTAAAAATAAAGATTTCTATTTCCTTTCTTAAAAAAATTTATGGCTTTATTATCTTTCGTTACAAACGACAGCTGTTAAGAAATGAAATCAAGAATCTTATTATCATAAAATATTACTGAACTACACATTGTGAATTTCCTTTCCTGTACAATCGCGACCGGTTATCTCTTTGCTTAAATGAGCGTATGTTTCATTAATAGATATATGGCTTAAATTTACTAATTTAGTATTCTAATATTAATAAAAATTATGGATTGCCCTTCATTTAAATCTGAGATTTCAGAAACCCTTTCAAGTGTCAGAAGATTATCTTTTGAAGAAAAAAAGTCTTCAATATTTAACGAAGAGAGGGTTAATGCCCTTCTGGATTCTATTTTAGAATTTAAAAAGTCATTCCGCGAAAAAACTCAAAGGATCAATAATATAAACGAAAAAATTGAAAAATTAACCTGGTTTGATAATGTGGATGATGAAAATCTTATTTTGATTAACGACTTAATTTCTTCTATAAAAGATTTACATTCTACTCAAATCCGAATATATGTAACCTTAAATTATATCCGTTCTAAAGGTGTGGCAAAAAAAGAAATAAGTGATTTCAAAAACACTATTGATGAATTAAAAGATTCCTACCAGGATTTAGAGTCTGTTTTTTTCTTTTTGCCCAAACTCCCCGATTTTAAAGAAACAACAAAACAATTGTCCCTGATTTGATGAAAATTTTTTGTTTAGCAGAGTTTAAAGTTGAGTTTGAAAAACTCATGGCAAAAAAATCATACAATTCGATTGAGAAGGATATAATTGATTACTTTTTTGGCAAATCTGTTCAGGAATTATCTTCAGGAACAAGATTAAATAATAGCAGTGAAACTCCATATATAAAAAAGAGAATTAGTGGAAGAGGTGGTTTTCGATTCTATTTTCTTTTGATAATCAAAGATGAAAGTTTATACTTAATGTTTGTTCATCCAAAAACAGGTTCTTTAGGCATTGAAAATATAACAGATGAATCCAAAGCATATCTCTACAAAAAGATTTTAGAATGCATTAAAAACAGAAATCTATATACTTTAGATTTAGACCTTGAAAAGAATAATATTTTTTTTAAAAAGCTTTAATATGTTTTTTATCAGATAAAAGCAGTTTCAAAAACGAATTGAGAAAGTTTATTTTTGTGTGATTGAAGCCAAAGCAATGAAGTAACGAACAATAACAGGTCCGGAAACCAGTGCATGCAGCAGTTTTATTTTAATCCCGGCGTCCCCTTTCCTTCCGTTAATAATTTGAACAAACTTTCATTTATAAAGTATGTCCAGCCTTTTATGCAGCTGTTGTAACATTCAACTTTAGGAACTAAACCGAAGTGCGTAAAATTGATTTGCGTTTTATTATCCTTCTCAGTTATTTCAAAACTGATCTTTGTGCCTGTCCATTCGTTTGGATCTTTCAAAAAATTAAGTTTGCTTTTGGTAACAAGCCATACTACTTTTTTATCCGGTATAACCTCAACTAATTTTTGAGTTGAGACATGGATGTCGTCAAAAAAACGAACAGTGAATTCATCATTCAGTTTTTGTGAACTGCCTTCAAGGTCTTTCGTCCACCATCCACGAACATTATTGATAGCATTGAACGCTTCCCTCGGAGTATTTTCTACAATTAGGGTTATAGTAAAATCTGACATAATCATTTTATTGTTTTTTTTTAAATTTATTTGTTTCCTCTTATGCTACTGAATATAGAATAAATTTCTTAATAAAAGAATTGTTCTGATACAATCTGGCCATCTTTCACTTCATAAAGCATAACCTGGTCAATTTTTATTCTTCCAAAACCTTCAACGGTAATATCTACACCCCGGCCTACCGCAAAATGATTGCCTCCTATGACGGGTTGGGTTGTATAAGCTCCGTGAAACTCCCGGATCTTTTTTATGAACTCTTCGCCTTTTTTGCGAACAGCAGCTTTGCCCTCCGCGTAACCAAAATATGGAGAATTGGGAGGGTCTATGCTCCTTACATTATCTGCAAAGAACTCATCCTGTATTTCAAACCATTTTTCCTGTTGAGCAAGCTCATTGAACCGTGTGACAACTTCCTGCGTTGTTATTGGTGTTTTTGTTGTTTTCATAAAATTTGATTTTTTTACTTGGCTAATTTTTTATTTAATAAAGTTTCTAGCTTTTTCAATTTTGATGTCCAGAATTTATCAAAGTAAGATATCCACTCGTGCAGTTCATCGAATCCATCTTGTTTTAGCGTGCAATATCTTTTCCTTCCAATGTCACGGATAGAAATAAACCCGGCACCCTCTAAAATTTTAATATGCTTTGAAACGGCCGGGCGACTCATGTCAAAATTTTCTGCAAGGCTGTTGATGGTCAAACTGTCTTTTGAAAGCAGCCTCAGCATTTGCCTCCTGCTGGGATCTCCAATAACCTGGAATACATCAGGAATGGGTATTGACATGTTGTGCATTGTTTAATAGTTCAGCGATTTTGTCGAATTTTTCCACCCAGCCATGCAACAAACCATTGTAGAAATCCAGGTTTTCTTTTTTAGAGAAACCACTATGTTCCAGGAATAGTTCGGTGCCTTTATCCTTTGATTCCAGTTTCCATACTACTACCGAATCAAGAGTAATTTTGCCATCTCCGGGGCCACTCTTCCATGAATAAGAAAGCTTTTTAAAAGGAACGATTTCTAATACTTTGCAGTAAAAGATTCCGTCAAAATTGATTGCCGGTATAGGACCGGTCATGAATTGAAAGTCATAACCAACAACGGGCTGAAAATCATTTTTCATGAGCCATAGCGCCATCAGTTCAGGTTTTGTAAGATATTCCCAAACCGTCTTAAGCGGATGAGGAAAGAAAAATTGATGTTTAATAATCTTTGTCATAATAAGTAACTTTTAAGTTACACAAATATATAGGTAACTTTTGAGTTACGCAAATTTTTTTTTAAAAAAAAGAGAAATTATTTTTATCCCAGCAGGATTTATCGTAGAATACAAATGACCACTTTATCTTAAAAACTATTAAAAAAAGCCAATTTGTAAATGTCATTATTTCTCTTAATTGTACCGGTAAGCCAGCTTTGAGAGGCCACCATGGCTGTGCATGGCCCATAAGTAATGATCTTTATTTTTCTCAGCAGTGATTCTTTTTTCAATAGCTCTAATACTTCCTGCAGCATTTTCCCAATAAACGGAGTAAACATAAAAAATACTGTTCCTTCAGAATAGTCTGCTTCACGTGCGTCAACATTTAGAAATGTAACAACAGGTATATTAAGCCCTCCTGCGCAATTCTGCGCATATTCGGAAAAGGCTGGTTCGAACTCCACTCCTATGGCTCTGGCTCCGGTGAGCAGATTTACCAGGATAGCAGCCTGTCCCAGGCCAGAACCAAGGTCAAAGAAAATATCATTTGATGTGAAATGAACTTTTTCTACCATTTCGAAAACGATCCTGGCAGGGGTTTTTTGATAATACACCATTTCCGTTTGCAGCTCTGTGGTTAGTTCCGGCATGTCGCACAAAGAGAATAGCCCATTGATAAAGATATCAAGGTTATCATAACCTGTTTCGCTGCGTTGTTCATTATGAAGATTGACGTATTGATCAACGAGGTCTCTGAATCTTTTTCCTCTATGTTCTCCCCTCCGAATATTTGCCCGTATCTTTTGAAACAGGCTGACATTAATTTTTTCCAGTTCTAATTTTATTTTTCCGGCGCGATGTCTTAGCAGAATTAATTCATTTGGTTGACCTGTTTTTTGTAGCGACATTTCTACCTGGTCAATAATGCAAAACTCAATGAAGTCTATCGCTTCCATACGCTGATCAAAGTTTTTCTCATCGAGAAGCGCAACGTCTTTTTCTATTTCTTCGAAATGTGATTGTATTTCAGATATGCTCATCATATTCGCAGTTGACTCCTTATTTCAAACATTTACAAGTGCCATTTATATTTCTGTAAAACTAAATTCTACTTTTTAATTATTTCAACTTATAGGATAAAAGCCTTACTAACCAGTGAAAATAAAACAGGGATAATTATTTTTTCTTCGTTTACTGTAGATTACCCCTAAATTTGGAAGTGCTTTTCCAATTGCCTGATAATTACAAAAATAAATGTGGATGCTTGCCAATATAAAGTAGTTGGAAAATTATTTTGAATTTTTATAATTTCTGTTCGATCAACTTTATTGTCATTTAATCAATTAGAAAGTAGTAAGGATACCATTACATTTTTTCACATTATTCAAATAACCATTAATCTTTAAAAATGAAAGAAAAATCGTACAACAAAAACCTTGTAATTATTATTGCTGCAGTTGCCGCAACAGGAGGCCTTTTATTCGGCTTTGATACTGGTGTTATTTCCGGTGCCATTCCATTTTTTCAACAAGATTTTCATTTGAGCAACAGTATGGTTGAAAACATTACCACAGCAGGATTAGTGGGGGCAGTAATTGGGGCCATGTTTACCGGAAGGCTATCAGATATTTTCGGAAGAAAGAAAACCATTTTGTGTGCAGCCATTATTTTTGTGATTGGGGCTGCATGGTCTGGCTGGGCGCCCAATCCGGAATTGTTGATCATATCCCGTGTGTTTATTGGATTAGCGATTGGTATTTCTTCTTTCGCAGTTCCATTATACATTGCTGAAATTTCACCTACACATATTCGTGGCCAGTTGGTATCATTATTTCAACTACTCATTACTATAGGCATTCTTGTTTCCTATTTAAGCGATCTCGCATTTGCCAATAATAATAATTTAGAATCGTGGAGACCTATGTTTTATATGGGCATGGTTCCCGGTTTTATTTTATTGGGCGGTATGTTCTTTCTTCCGGAAACACCCCGTTGGCTGATGAGCAAAGGCCGCGAAACCGAAGGTCTGAGGATATTGAAAAGAATAGAACATCCGGGGCTGATAGAAGATTCCATGAAGCGCATGAAAGAAGAATTGGAGAAAGACAAAACACGTCCGAGTTTCAGGGAAGTCTTTCGTCCATGGCTCAGGCATGCCTTGATTATTGCAGTGGGAATCATGTTTGTTCAGCAGTTTGTAGGAATTAATACTGTTATTTATTACAGCCCGAAGATATTTATGATCGTGGGATTCCAAGGCGTCCATGCAGCTATTTACGCCGCGGTAAGTGTTGGGGCGGTGAATGTAGCCTTCACGGTACTTTCCCTATTTATGATAGATAAATTAGGCCGTAGAAAACTATATTTTATTGGATTAACCGGGATAGTTATTTCTCTCTTTGCACTGGGTTTGGTATTTGCCTTTCATAACAGTTTAGGCGATATGGGAAAATGGCTGGCGATCATTTTTGTGTGGGTCTATATTGCTTTTTTCGCCATCAGCCTTGGCCCGCTTGGATGGTTGATTATCTCGGAAATTTTCCCTTTGAGGGTAAGAGGAATTGGTTCCTCCATAGGATCTTTGTCTAACTGGCTATTTAATGGAATAGTTGCGTTTACATTTTTTAAAATTGTAAAACTATTTACAGCATCCGGCGCAGGAATTATTACTCATGAGAAAATATACGACACCGCTACCAATAGTTTTTCGATGCAGGCAATAGACAATGGAAACCCGGCCGGAGCCTTCTGGTTTTATGCTGCCATTGGTATTTTAGGAATTATCTGGGGTTATTTTTATCTGCCCGAAACCAAAGGCGTTCCTTTGGAAAAAATTGAGGACCATTGGCGTATGGGAGGAAAGCCAAAGGATTTGTAAGAGTATAAATGCAGCATTTAAAGAAAACAGGAATTGTTATTTTTTATTTGTTTACTGAATATTGACAAAGTCCCCTGGACTGTAATTTAGCTACCCTGTGCACACAAGTATTTACGATATAAAAGACCGTGTTTGAAGTAAAAAAATATGAGTAAAGATATATCCCAATACCGACCAATACTGTAACCTGCGGTGAGACTTTAAAACCGTAAGTAGCATTTGTACGTATATAATTAGTGAAAATGAAATTGCGATGCTTATTGAAATTAAACGAAGTATCAATTTGGTGAGGCATCCAATATAAAAGCGGGAAACCTAAATAGGGCAATACTGGCAAAGGATTTGTGTAGATAAATAAGAGGAAGGTTGGAGTAAAAAAGCTGGTATTGTTTCTTCAATGGAGTTTCATGTTTGGATTTTACTGACTTATAGTTTAGGTTATGAAAACCATTTCGGAATGAAAATATTTCTTTATTTATAAATAAAATTTTTATGCTGCTGCGTACAAATATTTTTCTTATTGTCTGCCTTATGTTTTGTTCACAAAATATCTGTGCCCAGAAATCAGTTTATGACAGTACCGAAATTATATATCCGGGTAATATTCCTTTGAATGAGATATACCCAAAGACCGTCAGGAATTTTATTAAAGATTATCCTGATGTTCATGATGAAATATGGGCCCTTACTTCAAAAGGGTATGTTGCATCCTTCACCAGCCATTCTAAAACATACCAGCTATTTTTTGGCAAAAAGGGTGTATTAAGGTTAACTGTTATCAGCTATGATGAAGAGAAATACTTTCCCGAGGATTTAAAAAGATTAATAGCGATAGGCTACCCTGGTTCTGATATACAAAATATCGTTGAAGTCTCTGATAGAACGGATCGTTTATACGGCATCACAATAGCCAACAATCAAAGCTACAGGTTGATTGAATACAGCCAGAACGAAACGAAAGTAGTTGATGAATACACCAGGCAATTGTAAGAATTTTCAATCCAAAGCCTTTAATTTATTATCGAATTCATTTGTGTTCGTTTTACTTAAAGTGAAACTAACTGTTTCATTCGCGGTTATGGTAATTGGAACAAATGAAGAATAGAGTGTTCCATTTTTTACTCCGAGTGCCACTATTGTACATGGTAATCCTTGTGGCGCATAGTAATATGGAAAGCCGGAATACTGATCATAATAAACGTGTACCATTGAATTAAGTTTGCTAAAAAGCAGAAATACGGTGGTGCTGTATTCATTGACGCTATCGTTTGGGTGTAGGATTAAGTTAGTCATAGTATATGCTGAAAAATAACTCATATTATCGCTATTGCACCAGGTACCAGAGTTAACGGGTGTGCTGAATTGATAAAGACCAAAAACATAAGCAGAAGTACTGGCAAATGAAGAACTAATAAATATTGAATCTGCAGGTGCAGGTGCCCATCCCTTTCCTAAAGAATCATTAACCAATACAAATGGGGTTTGCTTGTTCACGGTATCAAGCCCTCCGGTAAGGTTTGCGGGCTGTGTCACGGTGATCTCCTTGCCTGAATCAAGATCAACGGCTGAATTATTGGACGTTGCATTTATATAAAATTCTCCACCAGATTTTAAAGGATAACCGTAGGAGGTTTCAGTAGGCATGTTTGAAAGCAGCATGTCACTTTTTTGGTAAATGTCCTTAAATTGTATCGTTACATTGCCCGTTACGGTGGTGTTTGACCCAGTGATAAAAGCATTAGCAGGTATGGTTACAGTTGTTCCTTGTGCAGTGGTAAAACTGCCTCCGCTCCGTGCATCAATGTTATAAGTTGAAACAGGAACACTATTCTTTTCAAAAAAATCATTTACAGAAGAATAATTATCAGTTATAGAGAAGTGATTTTTTGTACATGAAATAAATGATACAATCAGAATAGTACCAACAGTAGTTATGAGAGCTTTCATTTTAAATTCTTTTAATGGTTATTTGTTTCTATATAGATACTGAAGAAATTGAAATTGTTGCCTCAGCTAAAAGAAAAAAGAACCTATAAAAGAATGATATTCCAGTCGGAACGCTGAATTCATCAACTCTTCAAAAGTTATATCTCAATCCAAATGAAATACCTGACATATCAATTTGCTCTTTAAATGGTATTTCCGGTTTTGTTATGTAAGAAGGGCGGTAAATAAAATATGGCTCAGCAAACAAATTAATTGATTTGTTGAGCTGCTTCGCAAAGCCCAATCCGAAATATAAACTGATGCCCGTACTGCTTTTATAAATATCTACCGGATTACCATTACCGTCATAAATAGCACTACCCTGGCTTGAAGCAGAAAGATTAAAAACCATACCTGCATGAATAGTAGTGGTGAAATTGCCGTGCCCTATATTGTAGCCAGCGATAATTGGAACATCAATATTTCTGTACTTACCCTTAATTTTAAAGTTAGCGCTGTCAATAGTTTGCAGGATCATGTTTACCTGCGTAAACAAAATTCCTGTTTGTGCAGAAAACCTCTTACTAAACATTTTTCCTATATTTACTCCTGCTGTATATGAAAATCTGATTTTATAAATTCTATTTAAATAAGAAAGCGGATAATTTGTATTACCGGTTGTAAATTTATTAAAGGCGAAAGCGGGCGAAAAGTACCCTGTTACAAACAGGTTTTTCTTCTTTATAATTGTTTTGCCTTTTTGTGAGCCGGTATTCTTTAAAGCCATATTCTTTTTAGAGGAGTCCTTTGCTGGTGACACCGGTACTACATTCGTTATCCTTGCAGTACTGTCATTTTTGGTGGTAGCCTTTTGGTGGCTTATATCATTTGCTGCTGATGAATCTGTTTCATTTGGGGTGTTGTTCTGCCTCGCAGTCTTTGTTTCAAAAGAGCCCTGCTGTTTATTTTCCGGCAACTGTTTTTTGGTGGTATATGAATTTTTGTTGGATGTATATGGTGCGTTCTGTTCACGATAATTTCTACGGAGATCGCTTTTTACAGAAGCCTCTTTTGCACCAGATACAGGGGTCGTAGTTACGATCTTCACCGAAGATTTTGATGTATCGCTTTCTGCAATTTCATTATTTCTTTTTTCTTTTGGTAGCAATGTATTCTTTTCCGCATTGCCTTTCCCCACAATATCTATATTGTTTCCCGCTCCGGTTTTTTGTTTCTCTATTTTTACGTGATCTTTGTTATTGTACTTGTTGGTATGGTCTTGAAAAACAAAGTAACCCGTTGCAAAAGAGATAAGCAATATCCCTCCAAAAAACCACCAGAAAAAAAATCTTCTTTTGTTTTTATGCTGTATTCTTTCCCACATGTCGTCAGGCACTGGTGACGGATAGTTCGAAAGCTTATCCCTGAAAAATTTATTAAACTGCTCTTCATTCATAGTTCGAAAGCTTTTGTTGTTCCTGAATTTGTTGCCGTAATAGTTTTTTGGCTTTTGCTAACTGGCTTCTGCTGGTGCCGTCGGTAATTCCAAGTTTTACAGCAATTTCGTTGTGGCTATACCCTTCCATCACATACATATTAAAAACAACCCTGTAGCCTGTAGGTAAATTGCTGATCAATTGTAGTATTTCATGCTCCTGTAAAGTTGAAAAAGGGTTTGAATCTTCCGGGTGGTTACTTTCAACATACGCATCAATCTCTGAAAACCGGATCACCTTTTTTTGTAAAATTTTTAAGGCGGTATTTACGAAAATGCGTTTTAACCATCCTTCAAAAGATCCCTCATATCTATATTGATGTATGTATTTGAAAACCCGTATAAAACCTTCCTGGAGCATATCTTCAGCTTCTGAAAGATCATGTGCATACCTTATGCAAATGGTCATCATTATACCAGAATATTTATCGAAAAGTAATTTTTGACAGGCTGTATTATTGTTTTTGCAGCCACCTATTAATTCTTGTTCTGTCAATCACGGTGAATTAAGTGTATATAAGTAAAGATACCCTTTTGCTAAAAAATGTTGCCTGGTGCTATACGATTCGAACTATCGGTAATTTTGCGTAACGGTAATGCCACGAGACACCCAACGACTTCAAACTTTCACACATTTTCAGTTAGACAAAAAAATATTTAAAAAAAAAATTTGCGCAACCAAATAATTGCATTTATATTTGCAATCACATAGTTGCAAATAATCTAAAGATGAAAATAAGAAGAGACGTTTTTCAGGCGATTGCTGACCCGACGAGAAGAGCAATTATAGCACTCATTGCTATACAGGCGATGACACCAAATGCCCTTGCCGAACATTTTCACACGAGCAGGCAGGCGGTATCAAAACATATTCAAATATTGACAGAATGTGAATTAGTAAAACAGGAACAATCAGGCAGAGAAATTTTCTACTATCTCGAAATGGACAAAATGAAAGAAATAGACAAATGGCTTGAGCAGTTCCGCAAAATCTGGGAAACCCGGTTTAATCAACTTGACGAAGTATTATCAACCATTAAAAAACAAAAAAAATGTTAAACGAAGAGAAATCCCGCAAGGCGGGAAACAACGATTTGCTATTTGACTTTACCGTTGACAAACCAACAAAAACGGTATTCATAACCAGGGAATTTGATGCAGAACTTTCCCTGGTATGGGATGCTTTTACCAAACAGGAAATTCTTGACCAATGGTGGGCGCCAAAACCATATACATCAAAAACAAAAATTATGAATTTTGAAGTTGGTGGACGAAGATTTTATGCTATGGTAAGCCCGGAAGGACAGGAAAGCTGGGCAATCCAGAAATATACTTCCATTAGTCCAAAGACCAATTTCAAATTTTTGAATGCTTTTGCAGACAAAGATGAAAACCCTGCATTGCCAGGTTCTGATTGGGATCTCACTTTCACTGAACAAACCGGAACCACAAAAGTGAGTATAAAAATTTATAATGAATCTCTTGAACGAATGGAAAAGCAGATTGAAATGGGCTTCAAAGAAGGATTTACGGCGACATTGAAATACCTGGCAGAATTGTTGGCAACTTTATCGCAAAAATGATTGTCGCCTGCAAAGACTTTGAATAAAATATTAAGAAGTAATCAATTTAAAAATCTAAAAAATAAAAATTATGGCACTCATCAATCCTCACATTAACTTCAACGGAAATGCCGAAGAAGCATTCAATTTTTACAAATCAGTATTTGGCGGAGAGTTTGCAAAGATTATTCGTTTCAAAGACCTTGCAAGTCCTGAATTCAGGGTTGCGGAAAAAGAAGAAAATAAAATTATGCATATTGCTTTGCCTATCGGTAAAAGCAGTGTATTGATGGCAAACGATGTTCCGGAAATTTTGGGAAAAACAAACGAAAATGAGAATAGAAGTAAAATTGTAATAAGCGCAGAAAGTAAAGAAGAAGCAGACAAATTATTTAATGGGCTTTCAGTGGGAGGACAAATAGAAGGGGCTATTGGTGATAGTCCCTGGGGTACATATTTTGGTTGTTTTAGAGACAAATACGGTATTGAATGGATTGTGGAATTTGACCCAAAAAGCAATGAACAAAAGTAACTGAAGAAAAACAACGAACCGCGCCCGAACCATGTCCAGTCGGGCGCGGTGCTAAGAGGCAGTTTTGTCACGATAGCTATCGGGACAAAACCATCTTTTTAAAGATGAGCCTCTAAGCCGCATTACTCAATTAAACAATAACTAAGAAATCAACATGCAGGTTATTAATAGCCGCCCGATGAGGATGGCCTTTTTTATTTTTTATTCTAAAGAAAGAACATATTGAATTTATTTAAAGTTCCGATTGTACTAATAACAACTTGGTGGCGGGACAGATACAAAAAGTATAATACTAAAATGATGATGATTAATGGTTATTTTTTTTCTGAAGTAGCATCTTATAACATATTTTTGTGTGTTGCCTCCAACCAAAACAGACCCTTATGCAAAAGACTCTTCTAACATTACTTACCGCGCTTTTTTTGACAAACGCATTTGGACAGAAAACTGAATTTAGAATTGCATTTAATTCAGGGCTATTTTCATTTTCCGGACAATCCGCAGAGAAATATTCTCAAATAAATATTAGTAATTCTACAAATTCCGGATATACAAATAATCCTTATGGTTCAATGGTTGGACTTTGTTATGGCTTATCAGGGAATCTAAAACGGGTAACAAAGAAAAAATTAGTTTTAGGACTTGACATGGGCTATGAAACTTTAAGAAGTAAAATAAAAATTAGTGCCATTAGCGGCAATACCGGAACTTCTACATACGAATACAATGCAACCGGGCAAACTTTTATTAACTATAATTTCATAAATCTTTATCCTTACATAGGACACAGGTTTAACATAAGAAAAGTGTCCTTCGACTTTGTTGGTGGATTTGATATTGCTTATTGTCTAAAAGCAACAGAGAAGGGTAATGCATCTGCGACAAATGGAACAAAATATACAACTTCGGTTGACAGAAAAACAATAAACACAGACATTAGACCACGCATTCAATTTTCCGCAGACTACCAAAAAATAGGTATTTACGTTGGTTATTCTTATGGTTTAGCAAATTATATGTCAGGTTATGTTGGTGGGACAAATGAGTGCTATGCCAGACTGGTTAGATTTGGTTTGACCTATCGCCTTAAATAACCTGGCAGCAGGCAACATTGGCTGCTGTACTTCGGAACAGTTCACAATTATACAATCTGCAAAAAATAAAGGGTAATGATGCGAAAATTAGTTTTAAAAATGTCTATTTCTGCTTGCGGCTTTGAGGAACATTGTGGATCACACTTTCGCATTCAGTCACTAAGATTTTCGCACCTGTTATTGAACTTTTACTTTAAATGAACCGTTGGTTAAAATAGCAGTACTTCCTGAGTTAATGTCCTCTACTGTTCCTGAAAAAGTGCCTGTAACATAGGTGCTGTTTATTGCAGTAATAGTTATTTTAACCCCCGGACTTATTACTAATGCAGAACTATATTGTTTGCCTGTGTGGTCATAATAACCTATGGTGCCCTGGGGTGAACCGTTCACTATTTGATCAGTATAAGTTTTTGTGGTAATGGAGGATGAATCCATAATAACTGCAAACAAAGCATCCGTGGAAGAAGTTAAACTTACCTGCCCTTGTATGTCGAGTTCATAAGTACCTGCCAGCGTAGTAGAAAAAGCGGCAGTATATCCTGTGTATTTTACGAGTGTGTCATTAACGTATGCCTGAACGAAATAGCCTGAACTACTTGAGGTTGCATTTTTTTTACAGGAAGAAAATAAAACGCCAAAGCTTACAATGGCTAATAATAAGGCAGACAGCTTTCGGTAAAAAGTATTTTTCATGTGGTTTTTTTCGCGCTAAAGTATAAAATAAAATCAATTACAGGATTTTTATTCCAATTCCTTGATTTTTCCTTCATTCCACAAACTATAATCAAACTATTTAATTTTAATGGAACCCCATTGTGAGCATCAACCATTTATATTAAAGTGAAAATACAAACTTAATTTTTAATTATATCACAAGAACGCTTGCGCAAAATTTACAAACCACAACCTTGGCATTGTGGGGGAAATGAGGTGAAACAGTGAAGCAATACCCGCCTGCGCGGATGACACTGGTCGGACGGAAATGACACAATCGGGCAGCAATATTTGGTTTTCTTATTTTTTAAGATAATAACAGTAAAGAATATACGAGAATTATATCCTTCTTGTCCATAGTTACAAACATAAGGCAAGCAGCACTCTTTTATTTGAACATTCTTAGGACAGCAGGAGACCTGCGCCAGTCTGGGTATTTGCAGTTGCAAGACCTCTCCTTTTATAATGCTCTTTCTCCATTAATACAGAATTCTTTGTCAAAGCACAAAAAGTAAAATTTGCAAAGCAAAGTTTTTATTCTAATTTTCGTTTAAAATCAGGGGGGTGAAAAGTTCTATGAATACTAACTTTTCCTTTGGGCTCCGCTTTATATCAGCATTTATTTTTTTTCAATTCCCGGTAAATAGTATAGCCCAAACATGCAATGGTAGCCTGGGAGACCCTGTTGTAGACGTTTCATTTGATTCAAGTGGAAGATCAAATTATGTACCTGCAAATTCTTATACTTATTCACCTTCTACTTGCCCTGATAGTGGATTTTATTCTTTAGTCAAAGAAACTTCAGGATGTTTCGGCAACAGTTGGATTACTATCAACTCAGACCATACCGGCAATGGAAATTTTATGTTGGTTAATGCTTCCAATAATCCCTGGGATTTTTTTGAAACTACCGTCACCAACCTTTGCCCAAATACAAATTATCAGTTTGCAGCGTGGCTGCTGAATGTATTTGATGTAAATGGCTATATACCAGACATTACTTTTAGAGCTGAAACTCTTGATGGCACTTTGATTAGCGAATATACAACAGGAGATATACACGCAGATTCTCCTCGTGTCTGGACCCAATACGGTTTTTTCTTTACCACGCCGGCAAACAACCCGGTTATAGTATTGCGGATGTGGGACAATGCGCCAGGCGGTATCGGAAATGTTTTTGCAGTGGATGATATTACTCTTAGGCCATGCGGTCCTCTTATTACTGCTTCTATTAACGGCAGTGCTGACACAGTAAATGTTTGTCAAGGAAATACCAACGTATATTCTTTTACTGCATCTGTTTCAACGGATTTTGCTGATCCTGTTTATCAATGGCAGACGAGTACAGATAGCGGGAAAAACTGGCAAGATATTACCGGAGCAAATACTCCAAGGTTTGTGCGGCAGCCAACTTCAGTGGGCTCATACTTATATAGACTATCTGTTGTGGAACGTACCGATGCATCAATAGCAAACTGCTGGGTAGCTTCCAATCCGGTTGCGATAAATGTGCATGCCAATCCTATAGTAAGTGCAGGGCCCGACAAGATTGAACTTGCCGGTATATCAGTGCAATTACAAGGTTCTGTGGTGGGTGAATCGCCAACATATCTTTGGGTACCTCCTTCATATCTTAATAATGATACGCTGCTTTCACCGGTTGCCTCTCCACCAAATGATTTTACCTACACGCTTTTTGCAACTACTTTATATGGATGCAAAGCTGATGACACTGTACAGGTAAAAGTTTTAAAAAATATTTTCGTCCCTAATGCCTTTACGCCAAATGGTGATGGAATCAACGATAGCTGGCATATCCCATCCTTAGATGAAATACCGGATGCCTCTGTTTATGTTTATAATAGGTTTGGCAATCTTGTTTACCATGTAAAAGGTGAACCCGTTAATTGGGATGGCAATTATAATGGGAAACCTCAGCCTTCCGGTATTTATGTTTATTATATAAAATTTAAATCTTCTTACCCTGATATGAAAGGTACCATTCTACTTATAAGATAGAAGACTGTGAAAAATTTATTTTTAAATTATCAAAAATGACGGGATCAAACTTTCCATGTTGGCGTCTGCCATTTATATTAAATTGAAAATACAAACCTAATTTTTAAATTTAGCCCATTCGGACGCTCTGAATTTACTAACTACAACCTCACACCAATTGGAACTTTTGTGCAGCGGCAGTTCACGGCCGGGAAAGCAAAATTATTCCAGTGTGATAACAACCTTCCCTGTAGTTTTACCTGATTGCAGCAATTTAAGACCTTCTTTCAGTTGCGAAAACGGAAAGGTGTGACCGATATAGGGTTTACCAAGGTCAAGTTGCTCAAGGTGCTGAAGGTATTTTATCAAACTTTCGCGTTGTTCGTATAGATGAATAAGATTAAATCCCATGACCGATTTATTCCATTCGGTAAGTTTTATCGGATCTATCATCGGTCGTTTCAAATATAGCGGGAGCAGTTTGAAATAATTCGGTTTCGAACCGTGAGGCATAAAGCTGGCAGCGCCGTAAACGATCATCCTGCCTTCAATCGCCAGCATGCGAAAACTATCTTTCAGCACCTGGCCGCCAATTGATTCAAGTACAATATTAAGCTGTCTTTTGCCTAGAACCTTTTTAAGATCATTCCTGAAGTTTTCGCTGCGGACGATGACTTCATCATAACCCTCCTTTCTCAATATATCGGTTTTCGAAGGGCGCCCGATGGTGCCGATCGTATAGGCATTGTATTTTTTGGCCAGGCGATTAGCCAGTATCCCAACGCCTCCGGCGGCCGATTGAATAAGGACCGTCTGGTTAGGTTCGATAGCGGCAAGTTTAACCAGCGCATAATAGGCAGTCAGAGCCTGGACAAGATAGGCAGCGCCGTCTTGAAAAGACCAGTCATCGCGCATTTTGGTAAGGTAATGATGGGGTATGGTGATCTGACTTACATAGCCGCCGAACCTGGTAATTCCCATAACCCTGTCGCCCGTTTTGAAATTACTTACCTCGGATCCTGTATCGGTAACAATGCCGGAATATTCAAGTCCGGGAATAAAAGAACCTTTGGGAATGGCCCGGTAAAGTCCGAGGATCGCTGATATATCCGCAAAATTTAATCCGACTGCCTTAATACCTACGGCTACCTCATCCGGCCCGGGCGACTGGATATTTTCTTCCACCAGGTTCAGATTATTCATTGAACCGGCTTTGGGGGATAAGCGGTACACTTTACGGGTCATAGTTTTTCTGACGAAGATAACATGATAATCGTTTATGTAATTTTATGCTGATCTTTCACTTCCAAATTTAAAATGTCTTGTATAACAAAAGAAACTCCCATTGTTGGTGCAAGTGCCTGCCAATTGTATATGCATTCCTTTTTGCCAACCTTAAACTCCGCGTCTGTTTTAGAACAAATAGGTTAACATTGAATCATCAATTACAAATTGTTTCTCCATCTTTTAGTGTTCTTAATCTCATTCATGCACAGTCCTCGCCAACCTTTGAAATTTTAAAAGGAACCCTCATGTACATAAATTAAATTTGGGTAAACTGCAAACTATTTGGCCGGTCACTAAGAATTTAAAAAAGTAATTATAATTTATTCACTGCACTGTACATTTATTTTGCATGGTTCAAAAAGTGTAGTAATTTTCTTATATCTAAATCAAAATTAAAATCCAATTATTCATTAAATATTTACTCAAATGGAAGACTTATTCAAAGATTTCGGAAAGGTTATTATTCGCTCTCCTTTCTATTCGTATGTAGACCTTTTTGATCAAAACAATGAGACGAGAGATTTGGAAGACCTTGTTTGTCTTCGGCTCAAAGACCCTGTTTTTTTAGAAGCATTGTATTGGAGTTCGCCCCAATTGTATAATGCCGCTTTAAAATTTAAAGAAGGTAGCGTCAAAGGCCCGAAGGAAAATAAATTAATGCAGACTTTGAAAAAATATTTTATCAGGGCAAGTACAAGATGCACGCCTTATGGTATATATGCATCAACGGGCATAGCAACTCCCGGCTCTCATGGAGTAGATCAAAAAAGAGAAATGGAGCGTAAGGTGCGAATAGATATGGGCTTATTGCAAAATATAAAATCTCATATAGAATCGGATCCGGGAATTTATCCTTACTTGCTTTATTCAATTAATAATTCACTTTATAGTATTCCCGGTCAATATCGTTTTACTGAAACGATTATTGAAAACGGGAAATGCCATTATCAGTTAAGTGCGTTGCATCATACTGTTCTTTTGGAACAAATAGTAGAATTAGCAAAAGATAGAATGATATCTCCTGATGACATTTATGAGTTGACAGAAGAAGATACTTCTTATGAAGAATTCAATGATTTTATTAAAGAGTTGATCACATCGCAGTTTTTAGTTAGTGAACTGCAATTGGGATTAACTACCGGGGATGAATTGGGAAGATTTGCAGAAGTATTGAATCGATTAAAAGAAAAGGGTATTAATGCAGCAAAAAAATATCTTGATCTTTTTTTGTTCATCGAAAATATTTTAATTCAATTTAAAAAATTACCGTTAGGAGTTTTGCCATTGGAAGAAATAAAAGATTTGAAATCATTACTGGCAGAATGCGGAATCGGAGATTTTCAAGATCATATATTTCAGGCAGACTTAAAAGAATCATTTAAAGAACACATTGTTTTTCCGGGAGAGAGTATAAAAGATATAAAAAAAGGAATTTTAATTTTAGGAAAACTTACCAATAATGATTCCAATGTGAAACAACTGAAAAATCAGTTTATAAAACTTTTCGGGGAAAAATATGATACCCGGGAAATTTCATTATCCGAAGTGTTGGATCCTGAATTTGGTATTGGATTTCCTCCCCGGGAAAAAATTGGGGATACCTTTTTCAATTCCTTAATACAAAAGGTAGATCTCGCAACGGATGGCAAAATAGAATCCGTGACAAGAGATTTCCAGGCTGAGCTGCAGGATAAAACGGATGCTTTAAATATACAGTTTGTAAAAGAAGATATTCAACTACGGGATGAAGATCTAAAAGATCTTAATGATAAATATTCCACTCTTCCGAATACCCTTTCTGTGATGGGAAGATTGCTTCCTTCAGGAAAAATTTTACTCGAAAGTGTTGGAGGAGCTCATTCAAACGCATTATTGGGCAGGTTTGCCTATTTGGATAATAAAATAGAAGAGCTATGTAAACAACTGGTAGATACAGATCAACAAAACAGCACTGATGTTATTTTTGCAGAAATAATATTTATACCCGAAGGCAGGATTGGGAATATTGCCAGAAGGCCTATCTTGTCAAGGTATGAAATACCGATTCTCGCTTGTCCAGGAGTTGATGGAGAAAAGCGTATACCCATTAATGATATCCTTGTATCAATTCACGACAATGAAATTATTCTCAGATCGAAGAAGTTAAATAAGCGTATCATACCAAGGCTTTCAAATGCACACAACTATAGTTCCAGTGAGGTACCAGTTTATAAATTTTTAGCTTCTATTCAAAGCCAGGGAACATTGGGATTGAAAATAAATTGGGGTGATTTCGCTGCAAAAAAACGCTTTCTACCACGTATCACTTATAAGAATATTATCTTACACAGGGCATGCTGGTTTTTATATAAAAGTGATATCAAAACAATTATAGAATCACCCAATTCCATAGAACAACTTCGGAGGTATCTTCAAAAATGGAATGTTTCAAAATTTGTTTGTTTTACGGAAGGCGATAATGAATTATTTATTGATACTTCAAATAATAGTTATTTGGAAATATTAATAGAAGAAATAAAATCTCTTGATTCTGTAAAACTAAACGAATGGCTTTATACCAGCCCATCAGGGAACTTTGAGTCAGGCATGCCACCCATTCAACAATTTATTTTACCATTGTTCAAAAAGGACACGATCATTAGTAAGCCTTTACAAAAATTAGCAACTTTAAATGAAGTACAACGGACTTTTGAGCCGGGAACCGAATGGATTTATTTTAAAATTTATTGCGGTTCCACATTTTCAGATGAAATTTTATCAAGCGTAGTGAATCCTGCGATTCAGTCACTATTAAAAAGTAAAGTAATTAGAAAGGCATTTTTTATTCGATATACTGATCCTCACTATCATATTCGGTTTAGATTGCAATTGGTTAATAACATAAACAAGCAATACTTTGCGATGGCAATAAAATGTATATATAGTTTACTTCATCCTTTTTCTGCTAATCGTATCATATGGAATGTACAATTGGACACCTATCAAAGAGAAATAGAGCGTTATGGAGAAAGAGGAATATTGACAAGTGAAGTTATTTTTTTTCATGACAGCCTTCTTTATCTTAATTGTTTAAAGCATGAGGAGTTTATAGAAGATGAGCAGATCAGATTCCTGGTTGCCATTAAAAATATAGACAAGTGGTTGACGCTTATTAAAATGTCCTTAAAGGAAAAAGCAGATTATTGTTTACAAAATTGTCAGCGGTTTAGTACAGAATTTGATTCGGGAGTAAAATTTCAATTAGACCTCAAATACAGAGAGCTTAAAAATGGTTTACCCTCTTTTTTAAATTCTGATGACTATGATAAAGAGTTCAATGAAAGAGATAGAAACCTGCAAAAAATTTTAATGCCAAAAGAAAATTTGACAAGCTATATACATATGAGTATGAACAGGTGGTTTCTTACAGAACAGAGGCTTATGGAATACATGTGTTATCTTTTTTGCAATAAATATTATAACCAGTTATTATGGCATAATCAAAAAGAAATAACAAAAGTGGATTTGGAAGTTTAGCCTTTGCACATGAATACAATTAAAAAAAATATAGTTAGAAAACCTTTTCTTGAAAGACTAGCCGCTTTTGATTTTGAAAAGTATTACACAGTAAAAGTTCGGATTGTATGCCACTTATTAATGTGGCTGATATTTACTTTTCTTCTCCAGATGAATTTGTTTTTTGATTCCTCTCTTCCTTTGGATAATACTTTTGCTTTTGCTGCAAGAAGTTTGATATGTAATGCAACCGTTTTCTATCTTTTTTTTTATGTTTTGTTACCGTTTACTTTATTAAAAAACAGGTTCATTCCAGCTATTTTTTTCATTCTGGTTTGTATTGTAATTTGGATCATCCTTAATCATTATTGCCTTGTTTTTATTGGAAAACATTTTATTGTGAATGACCCTTATTATAAGCAAGGTATAGATTCCAACCTGCGTGAAAACTTTGCGTATTTAATATCTCCCAGGAATATACTTGTTGGGTTGGTACCGGTGTTTTACTCCATCTCCCCATTTTTTTTCACTAAGATCGTTTTTGATATTTATCATTTTTACTCCAAAATGTTCAAATTAGAAAGGAAAGCAGTAAACCTGGAAGTGGAAAAATTAATTCTTGAAAAGAATTTTTTAAAAGCACAACTAAATCCACATTTTCTCTTCAATACTTTAAATAATTTATATGGCCTTGCTTTGCGGCGCGACCAGGAAACACCGCGGGTAATTACCCAACTTTCAGAAATGATGCGGTATTCTCTGTATGAGTCCGACACAGAGAAGGTGCCGGTTGCCAAAGAGCTTCAATATTTAAAAAACTATGTGATGCTGGAAAAAATGCGGTATAAAAATAATACGGAAATCGTTTGTACTATTGATGATTCGCAAATAAATGATCAAATGATTGCGCCGTTGCTTACCTTCATCTTTGTGGAGAACGGCTTCAAATATGGCCTTAAATCAAAAAATGAGGGATTCTTAAAGATCAATATTTCTGTTATGGACAAAATTTTTTATTTCTCTATAATAAATGATAAAGATGAAAAGAATATGCCCCGCGAATTTGGAGGTATCGGCCAGGTAAATGTCAGAAAGAGATTGCAACTCTTATATCCAGGTAAGCATGAACTAAAAATAGAAGACCGTGGAAAAATTTTTTTTGTCGAGATGACCATAAATCTTGAATAATATGTCTGTTATTAAATGTCTAATTATAGATGATGAGCCGATAGGCCGCGAGATCATGGAAAATTTTGTAAAAGAAATTAATTTCCTTGAAGTGGTTGCTGTTTGTGAAGATGCATTTGAGGCATTGGAAATTCTCGAGGACAACCAGGTAGATTTATTGATTAGTGATATTCAAATGCCGAAAATTAATGGTTTGGAATTGGTACGCTCCCTTCCCTCCCCCCCGGTAATTATCTTTGTTACTGCACATGACCAGTTTGCTGTAAATAGTTTTGAATTGGGTGTCGCTGATTATTTATTAAAGCCTGTATCTTTTGAGAGGTTTCTGAAAGCCATTAACAAAGCCAAACTGCAGATCGAAATGCACAGGAATGTTTTATTAAATTCAAATGCTGAAATTGTTGATTATATCTTCATTAAAGCCAATAACAAATTAAACAAAATAGGCTATAACAACATCCTGTATATAGAATCTTTAAAAGATTATTTAAAACTATTTACTACTGACGAGATATTGATCACTTATTCAAGTATGAAGTCTATAGAAGAAAAATTACCTTCCAATCAGTTTGTAAGAATTCATAATTCATATCTCGTTTCAATAAGTTCCGTAAAATCGGTGAAGGGAAATATGATAGAAATGGTCAATGGGAAATCATTGCCAATATCCCTTACCTATAAAAACAAATTATTTTCTGCTTTGCAAATTATGAAAGGTCAATAGTAAAATTCTCCGTTTTAATTTTTGCATTAATAGTTCAGTTATCGTGCAATTCCTGCAATCCGTCGAGTATTTCTCCAAAAGGGTCGAAAAAGTTTTTTAATTGAGTGGATAAGAACAAATTTTGTTTGTAATTATTTTAAACTCAAAAAAAAACTATGACTCTGACTGATTTAAATCCCAGGAAAAAACAATTGCTTGTTAAGAAAAATATTATCGTAAGGTTTGATGCGATAAACAGCGTGAATAAAGCAGGTAAAAGTAATAAGAATAATGATACTTATCCAACTTCTTTTACAATTCCAACTTCTTTGTAAGATAGATATATATTAATTGTTTTATTGAATATTCTGAAATATTGGCCGCTGCTATCGCAAAGGATTGAAGTGTGTGCTTGAAGTGTGAAATACTCTTTTCAAAGAGTAACGGACTGTGGCTATATACAAAACTAAAGATGGAATTAGAAACGTCTACCTCTGATAACACTAATTTTGGTTTAGCTCTTATCCTAACCCAACGAATGATTAAGGCAGCTATTCTCAAACGATAAAAAGGAAAACCCAGTATTAGATTTAATTGCACAGAAGATTGTTTAGGTCACCCCAACCACCGCTGTTGACGAAGGGATTCAGTTTCAGCGGTTGGTTTTTTTAATTACAAACATAGAGGATTAGATTATATTTTCTTTTTGTTTTATAATGACAAAAATGCTTTTATAGTAAATAATTTTTTATGGCTGAAACTTACAATACAAATCTTTTAAACGTAGCCACAGCCTACATCAGGCGACTTAGAGTCCCTGTAACTCCTTCTTCATTAAAACAACAACTGAATGAAAATCCTTACTTTCCCAGCTTGGGGATGCTTGTGGTAGAAGCAATTATTGTTTTAGTTTTTGCAGAGAGAATGGATAAAAAAGAAATTATTAAAAGGACTCTTTGGGCAATATTGATTGGTATTTTTGCAATTATTCTAAAGTATATAAATTTTTAAAAAATTTCTATGAGTTATCCTTAGAATGCGCAGAGAATAAAAGTTTTGTCCTGAGTTTTGCAACTCTGGACAAGTAAGAATCTTAATTTTTCGTGTAATCATTTCTTTTATACTGAAATATTAAAAATAAAAATCCCTGATATTTATTTGTTTGCCGTATTTGTTTGCCAAAATGTTTCCTTTCAATTTATAAGCCATCCAGATGGGTGCATTTGGTCATCGGTTGTCTGTCGTCAGTCGTTCTCCTTTACTTTTCAAAATAAGCCACGCTTACACCAACTGGTACTACTACTTATACAGGTGCTTTGTCAGGATTTATACAGGGCTGTTCAATGCTAAAAAATAAAAAAGGCAGTACGCATTAAAGATGTGGATAACTTTGTAATGAACTAAAAAACAATAGTTTACCAATGCTTACTATCTTTTTTGCAGACATTGAAGACTTTCGCCGTCCACAGGAACAAAAATACGAATTACGCAACATACTATTGCTGCCTTCTCATAAATAAAATTTATCTCGGCCCCATGAAACGGTCACCATTAAAATGTATCATATGCTCCGGGAAATCTACAACCCAAATTTCAGTCTCCCAGGCTATTTTGGCCGAATGCTTATTAAATTCTTTAAAGTTGGGGAATGCCGAAACATACACCTTACCTGCTTTGCAATCTTTAAGTAATTCTTCTAATTCAACCAATCGCTTTGGTGAAACGGGGCCATGCGATGTAACCGCTTCAATTAAGTAAAGCCAGTTTTTCTTTCTGTAAAACAGAACTACGTCAGGCAGTTTGAGAGAGCCAACTTCTGCTTTATTCCTTTTTCTGCGGAATAAATTTTTATCATACTTTAATTAGAAAACCGTGCTTTAAGTTTTGGTTTATTATCAAAGTGAATTGTATGCTGTGTTTCTGTTGCAAGCCAAACATAACTGCCCCACGAAATCAAATCACTATTTTCCTGAAATTTTTCCATTCTATCAAATAAAGTAAAAAAATAGACATCGGTTTCAGCTTTACCAAGCTGCTTTAAAATTTCAACTTTCTTTTGTTCTGTAATTACACCCTTATTATTTCCTAACCCAATAACAAATATCTTTTTATCGCCTGAATACCTAACTATAGAATTTGAAAAATACTCTTCTTCTTTTGCTGTTGGCAAATGAATGCTTATAAAGCTATGCAGCAAGTCCATAATTTTTAATTTTAGTCTGATTAAAGATAGGTTTCTTTCTTTGTTCAATGGTATAGTGTATAGTAACTGTAAAAAATTGCGGATGTTCTGTTATTATGGATTCCATATTTAAGGCTCAAAGATGGAGTTTCGTTCTATTTAATTGTAAACTACGAATAGCAGGAGCATTACAAACTTTTAAAAGAGTTTGACCTCTTTCAAAAAAGAAGTGGCCGTTATTTTTATATTTTGTTAGTTCGTCAAACATTGGTATTTCTATTTAAACTGCTTGGGGGCAAATTCTATTTACTGCTTCCACAAAATCACCAAATGATGTATTCCATTTTACTGCTCTGCTATAATCACCGCCAAGCCCTTTCATAATACCTAAGTTATCTTTATACTCGTTATATCTGCCATTGTAATCACTTAACCTGTCTTTTGGTGAAGTTTGTTCTGCCTTTGTTTTATGGTCGTCAAATTTTGGGTTGTTGTGATTTAAACCTTGAAAGTAATTCGTAACTCCTCTGCCATCTGCAATCAACCAGCTTTCAAGCATTTCATCAATGCAACACATAATTACCTTTGTTATATTTACACCAGCAACCGTTAAATTCTTTGTAAGTGTAGCTTTATCGTCATCGCATTTACCAGTTCCGTGTTTCCATTTCGGCATTCTGTCCCACATGATAAAAACATAGTCACACTTGTTTGCAAACATGGTTTCAACATCCAATGCACTATCGTTGATAACGGCATGTTTGTTTCCAAGCGGTGAAATATTCTCCTGTGATATTTCAAAATGCTTGCACAATTCTTTTGCGATATAAGTGTAAACCAGTTCATCTGGACCTTGGTCTTGACATTCAAATACAAAACCCACCTTAATTTGTGCAGCTTTCTTGATTTTAAATACAGTACTCATATTATCTGCTGAATTTTCCTGTGGTGAATAATCTGCCCGGTGTAAATTTTTCAATCCATGCTTTCAATCTTTCTTCTGTGGCAGGAATATGATATTTACAGAAGTCAACCTTTTTTTCTGTTACAATAATACTTTCTATCGGCAGCATATCAAGCAGGTAAGGGGAGTGCGTTGTAATAACTATCTGCATTTCGCCTGATGTGGTTTCGTTTCTGATTTCATTTAGTAATAAACCTATAGTCCGTGGGTCTAATCCATTTTCAATTTCATCTACAAATAATACACTTGCTTTTTGCGGTGTATCAAAAACGGAAAGTAAAGCCAGTATGCGTAATGTGCCTGATGAAAGTAACCAGCCGGGCAATGGTTTGCTGCTATCGTGTGTCTCATGCAAAAGCAATTCTACTTCCCGGTTAAATGTTTCCTGAATGTTCGGCTGAATTTGTTTTATATAAGGCAAAACAAAAATCATTTTTTGCACAAGGCTGTCTAAATATTCCTGCCCCTGACTGCGTATCCATAAAATATATTCGGCTATGTTTCTGCCGTCATAATCTAAACGGATGTTTTTTGTTAAGCGGTTTTGCATTACCGGTTTCCCCATTTCATGGGCATTCAGATATAGAAACTGCCAATCGGTTACATACTTTTGAAATGCAGCAATATCAGGATGTAATATTAAAGGACTGCCGTCTTCCAATGCTAACAAAAGTGTATTGCTTTTGTGCTTCATTTCATCTAAGGAATTAAAAGCAGTTGTATAAATCTGTGCAAATGAATTTCCGTTATTGTCTATGGCGTTGGTAGCAAAAAGCACAGTGCCATTGCAATGTAATTCTTCGTTTTCTACAATGTAATTATCGCCGGTTAAACTTAAATTGAATGACACCTGATACTCGTAAACCTTTTTATTTACTTCGCATTCCATCCAGATAATAATGGGCTGGTGTTTTTGTTTAAACCCAAATTGCGAAACTGTAGTTTCTGCTTGCTCTGCATGATAGTTACGCACTTTATCCAAACCACCCCAAACAGAAAAGGCTTCCTGAATGTTTTGTGTAAGGCACATCTGCAGCGTTCTCAATGCCTCCATTATACTACTTTTACCGCTGCCGTTATTGCCAATAAAAGCAGTAAATGGCTGTAGCGGTAAATTAAGACAATGTTGTATTGCCTTAAAATTAGTTATTGATATTTTCCTTATCATACTTCTAATTGAAATTTATTATTAGTAATGTTCCAATACTCGTTTTGAATTTGATTGCGGTCTTTTATGCTCATATCTTTAAAGGTATCTAACACTTGCAGCATTTCGCTTTCGGTTAATTTATACAGGTGAAATACCAATGCATCTATTTTGTTTTCATAATTGCTCGTTGGTAGTTTTTCTTTTTTGAGTGCAAGAATTTTATTGACAAGTCTTTCAATTTGCATTTCTTCTTTTTCATTTGGGTAATAAACCAACAATGGTTCAAGTGCCTGAACGCTGATGATTAAATCTCCCATTCCAGTTTTAGGTGAAGTTTCAAAAAGTTGGTATTGACAAAGTTTTGAATTGAGCATTGCTGTGAGATATTTTATTTTTTCTCCTGTTGCAATACAAGTGCTGTCTAAGGTGTAAATTTCGTCAGCGTAATAAGAGAACCTTAGTAATGAACCAATTCTTTTCCAAATAATCTTTTCTTTTAAAAACTCTTCACGATAAGTTGCAGCACTCCTTTGCAAAGCATACCATTCATACCTAATTCCTGTTTCATCTTTGTTCCTTGCTGATAATCCTTTCTTATGCGTTGTTAGAAAATTATAAATGGCTTTATACTTCTTAGAAAATTCTTTTTCAGCTTCTGTTGACGCACCTGTGATTGTCGGGTTATCTTGAAGTGGAAAATGCCATGGAATAAAAAGAATGTAATGATTTTCCCAAACCGTATAATACTTTTCAATTCCTCTACCTCTTAAGATTGGTTTTATTACTTCACTACTTTTGGGGTCTTCATTAATCAGCCTAATTCTTGTGTCTGCATCAATAATAAATGCTTCGTTGAACCCAGTTAAAACACCACGATAAATTTCAATTTTCCAGTCTTTAAGAGCTTTGCCTTTAAGAGAAATCTTGTTTTTTATTTCTTGTTTAACTGGATTAAGAATTGTCCATGCTTCCTCTGTTAAATAAGGCATGGATTGCATACCGTCAATTGTCAGTTCGTTTATTTGTTTTATTTCTTTAATTGCAATTCCGCTTAGTTGTTTTTTGTTCTCTTCGTTTTTTGAAATAAGAATATTGGTATCAACTACTGCACTTTCAAAAATACCTGGTCCCAATTCCAAAAGTGTCAACGGGTTTTTCTTCAAGAAATATTTACGCAATGATTTTCCATAGTTTGCTTTCAACCATTGGCTTGAAGTAATGAAAGTGTGTATACCTTTCTTAGTTAAAAGATTAAAACCTAACTCATAAAAAATTGCATACACATCACCAGTTCGTTCAAAGGTTTCAAATTTTTCGGCTTCCAACATTTTAGCTAAGTAACCACTGTCCTTTTGCATTTGTATGTAAGGCGGATTGCCAATTACAATATCAAACCCACCTTTGTCAAACACATCTTTAAACCATAAATGCCAAAGGAAATAAGGTTTGTCCGTTCTGGTTTGCAACTCATGCAGTTGCTCAATAATTTTGTTTAACTTTTCTAATTCGTTTTCTTTAACGCTTAACTCCTTGTTCAGTTTTTCTAAGTTCTTTTCTTTCCGCAATCTTACACCGGGCGCATCAGCAGCCATCGGTCGGTTGGCTTTAATGGCTATGTGTATGTCTTTTATTTTTTGCTCCTGTTTGGGTTTTTGCAAATAAAATTTCGCAATCAGTTTGCCTTCTACAATGCCGTTTATTTCATCTTTAATAAACTGCTTGCTTTTGTATTTGGTGTTGGCGGTTTCATCGTAATTGTAGTAATCGCTTATCAGTTCATACAACTGCGTTTTAGACTTTTGGTCAAACACCAGCATGCTTTGTTTCTTCAGGCTAAAATCTGCTCCCAATTCTAATTGCTGCTTGCTGGCAGAAAGAAAGGTTTCTTCTTTATCCATGTCAGCCAAATTACTGAGGTCAACACCTTCAAAACTTTCCAGTAAACTATTGCCTTGCATTATTTTATAATCCAGGTTGGGCAAAGGGTTCGGTGTGGTTTCATCCACCACCAATGCCAGCCAAAAACGCAACCGTGCAATTTCAACTGCACCGTTTTCAATATCAACTCCGTAAATGCTGTTTTGTATAATCTGCTTTTTTACTTCGGTATGGTCAAGCGTTAAATCTAAATTTACTTTGGCTTTATAAATCTCCTTCAACATTCCCATAGGGAAAGCCCCCGAACCAATGGCAGGGTCACAAACTTTTACACGGTCAAGCAGTTTCTCAATCCGTTTAGCTTGTTGCACTACAAAATTCTTTTTGTCGGTACGTTCGCCAATAATTCCGTTGCGAATAAAATTTTGCAAAGCAATCGTTGCAGGGCTTTCATCTTCCGTGCATTCGGGCAAATGCGTTCGCAGGTATTGTATCAAACTTTCCTGGCACATATAATGCACCACTTCTTTGGGAGTGTAAAATGCACCCTTGTCTTTGTTTTCTTCCAGCAGGTTTTCAAAAATATGCCCCAACATTTCAGGGTCAATGCCTACTTCATTATCGTACGGGTCATTCTCATCAATAGTAAAATTGTATTGCTCAAAAAATTCCAACAGGTTTTTGAAATAGTCAGCCGTAAAATCAATATCGTTGTAAAAAGAATTATCCTTGTCAAACAAACCGCCGTTTAAATAAGGCAATTTTATTCCTGCACCTAACGAAGCAGGGGCTAAGTCATTTTTGCGTTTGGTATTTAGTGTTTCAAAAAATAAAGTCCGTAAAGTAGCGGTAAGAAATGTTCCTTTCTGTTTTTGATTGGCAAAAAGGGTTTGTAAAAACTTTATATCGCCACCATCCCATGCTTTGTTGCTGGCATCAACACCCATCCAACCTTTCTTTTGCAAGAAATGCAGGAATACAATTCTACCCAACATCTTCTTTACAAAATCCCGAACTGGCTTTTCTTTTTTCTCTTCGTCTTCCTGTGTTTTATCAATCAGCAATTTGTAAAACGGTTTGCGTTCTACAATTTCTGCAACTCCTTTCTGATAAAATTCTTTGTAGGTTTTAAAAAATTCTTTGTTGAGTTTTTCAACATTGAATGCTTCAAACAAATCAGCAAGGTAAATGGGTTTTCCTTTTAATTTATCAAAGCGGTCTGCTGCTGTTCTGCTTGTTTCGTCTTTGCCAAAAAGATAAGTGTAGCGTTTTGGTTCGGTTTCTTTTTTTCCTCCTTCGGTTCTTATCTCACTCACATAACTAAAACGCCACTTGTCTGCCTGCACAAACACAATCAACGCTGCATCCACATCGTACTTATATACCTGCCTGAGTAAACTACGCAAGCCCACACGGTTACGTTCAATCCAAGCTTTTGCTGTCAGTTGTATTTCGTAAATACCAATCAATCTTTCGTCTGCCGTGTAAAAGCTACCAATTTCTACCGCTTTTTCTGCCAAATTGTTATCCGGCAGCAAAATTTGCTGCGGCGTTTGATGAAACTTTTTTGCTCCGAAATATAGTTTCAACACCTCCAACCATTTTTCGGGTTGATAAGCTGCTTCAAGTATCTCGGTTTGTAATGTCTTTTTGTCCATTAGTCAATAAAGGTTTCTGATAGCACAATTTCAGGTGCAATGTTAGTATCAATTTCTTCAATTTTATTTTCTTCATCCTCGCTGTTAAAAACATCATATTTCTTTGCTAACGCAACAAGCAGGTTATCCACTTGCGAAGTGGTTATTTCTTTTTTACCAAAGAATTTTTGACTTAGTTTCTTTAATTCATTTGCTAATGGTGTATAAGTGCCTGCTTCTACGATTGGCTGTAGTGTTTGACAGATTTCTTTTACCATAGACTGATGTGTTATGGCTTTAAAGTCACGTAAAAATTTTAAAGCCTGTTTAGTATTAGCATCTGCTTTATCGGTTATCGTCACTTTCTCTGTGCTGCCACCTAAAAAATCTTCATCAAAACATTTCAACGCAGCTTGTACATGAATATAGTGATTCGGTGGTAAAGAATAGGATGGTTCAGTAGTCTGGGCTTCAAAAATTTGCGCAGCTTCTAAAAAAGTTAATGGGTTTACTTTGGGGACATCATTAATTTGATAGAACTCCATTTTGTAAAACGATTTCAGAAAAACAACAGTACCATTTTTTACATCTTCTTTTTGTGCATACTTATTTTTTCGTGCAGCCCTTGCTTTTAATGGAAACTGTTTGATACGTTTAAATTCTTTGGGATTGTTGTCTTTAAATTCTCTTATAAAACGTAAATAATGCAACCGCTTATCTTCGTCATCAGGTAGGCCTTCTTCAAATAACTCAAACTGTTCCAGCATTTCTTCATGTGTGTATATCTGTGCATCTTCACCAAACGCCGTATGAAACCCCTGCAATTTTATTAATGCATTGCTGTACAATTTAATTTCTTCATCACCTTGTTGAGAAGGATAGAAGTTATAATTATAAATTACACCGGCAACACTCCCAATTCGGTTTACACGCCCAATGCGTTGCATCAACCGCGTTGCATTCCAGGGAGTATCGTAATTTACTATAACATTCGAGCGGTGTAGGTTTACGCCTTCTGCCAATACATCTGTGGTAATTATGATGTCATAATCGTTTTTCTTTTCACCTATATAGTTGGCGTCAAAGTTTTCTTGTATGGTTTCAAATAATTTGCTTCGGTTATCACTGGAAACATTTAGAATTTTAGTAGCTAAATATTCTTCAACTTTTTCGGTTAAATAATTTGCTGTGTCAGTGCTTTCGGTAAAAATTACCAGCTTTCCTGTTGGATTAATTTGTTTGCTTAAAAGTTCCTTTTTCAATGTCAAAAGGAAAGCGTCAAGTTTTGGGTCTTCAACAACATTACTCCATTCTTTAACCAATTCCTGCAATAATATATGGTCTTTTCGCAATCCGTCAATAAAAGTACTATCGAAATCATCAGGGCTAAAGACAATGTTTCTCGGATTCTCAACACTCATTTCTAAAATCAATTCTTCCAATTCTTCAATGCTAAATCCTTTTTCCATCAAATCGTTCACTCTTAAATCGGGAGCAATCAACACTTTCTTTTTGTCAAACATTTCAATCATCCTGCCAGTGGTTGTAGTTAGATTTTTCAAAGATGATTTAAAGGCTGTAAAACTGCTTTCCAATCGTTTTATCATCAATGTCTTCATGATACCCGCCAAAGACTGAGAAACCAAAACTGCCTGCTCGTAATAACTTTTACGTAACTCCGGTTTTAAAAATTTGATAGCCTGATAACGGTAGTATTGAATTTTGTCATCGTCAGTGAGATAAAAAACAGTGTGATAAAACAGTTTGGCCAGTTTGGTATCAAGCTCATACAATTTTGGTTTCGGTGCAGCAATTTCAGGAAATACAATACCCTGTGCATTTAAGTCCTCTATATATTTAGGGTAATTTTTTAAATCCCTTCTTGTTCTTCTTACGGTGATTTGTGAAATAATCTTTTCCCGAATGGTGGAATATAATTCGCGGATACGGTCAATGTTAGGATTGTCTTGTTGCATTATCTCTCTGAATTCCCTGATGATTGGCCCAAAGAAACTTTGCAGATTAGTAACGGGTAATGTGCTTCTTCTTGCATCCTGAAATAGGAGTAATTGATAATACAAATCCTGCGGACGATTATTTAGTGGTGTGGCAGAGATTAAAATAACTTTCTTTTTCTTCCCTAGTACTAATCCTTCTCCGTTACGTGGGGCTTTGCAAATTCGTTGTAATAGTCCAAATGATTGGGAAGTATGATTTCTATATCGGTGGGCTTCGTCCACCAAAACTAAATCATAGTCCTCTTTTGCCCAATAGTTCAAATCATCGCTTTTCACAATTTTGTCTAATCGGCCATTTGTTATAAATTTTGTGTGGCGGTCAATTCCAAAAAGTCTGAATGTGTTTTTCCAGTTTTTTTCTAAAGCAGGCGGAAATACCACTAGTATTTTTGTATTCAATGAGCCGTTGGCAATAAGAAATCTTTTTGCAATCATTGCGGTCACAACTGTTTTTCCTAAGCCCACTACATCCGCTAAAAAAAAGCCGTTGTGTTCCATCAACATTTGGAAGCCTTGATTTACCGCATCAATTTGATAAGAAAGTTTCTTATAGGTTTTCGGTAAATCCCCAACTGTATCCGGGTCGTAGTCTATGTTTTTACCGAAGTATTCAATTAAAAATTTAATATAGAGTTCGTAAGGCGTAAAGGTTTGTCCGATATGAGTTTTCTGTTGAAACTGCTGAATATCTGCCGGAAGAATTGGAGTTGAATGTTCCCAAAGGTTAGCGAATTCTTTTTTAGTGAACGAGACATCATCATAATCTTTCAAAGCTATATTCAATTCGTAATTGGGAGATTTTTTAATTCCTAATCCAGCTTCTGTCAAGTTAGACGAACCCATGATGACCCAACCGTCAGAATGTTCGCTGTGATGCTCGGGCAAGAATAAATAAAACTTGGCGTGAAGTGCTTTTGAGTTGTGCGCCCTTACTTCTATTCGTCCGTCAATTAAATCATTTACAAACTGTAGTACTCCTTTTTCAACTTCTTCTGAATACTTTGCTTCTTTAATGTCTTGAATAAACCATTTCAAAAACTCGTCTTTCGTTTTTTCTTCGTCCCCAAAATACAAAAGCCCTTTGCGTTGTGATTCTGCAAACATTTGGTCAACGTTAATGCCGACCAATATTTTGATTTCTTTTAATTCTTTTAGATAAGGTTGTAAAGCGAAGTAACCTGATGAACGAAAATACCCGACAACAGCATGAAAAGCATATAAGTCTTTCATGTATTCGATAATCCCTTTGAATTTATCGAACATGCAACGTTCATTACTATTTGTAAAAAATTTAGATGACATCACTTTCTTTTCTTTTTAATTTGCTGCTCCGCTGCTTTTAAGCCATCAGTTAAATGTTTCATCCCCCCAAAATCTTTGCTTATTTTATCCACAATGAATTTTGTTTGAACTTCTTTAAAGTCAAGTTTTAAAATTTCTGCAAGCTGTTGTAAGTAGTCCGGTGATGCTGGTCTTTCACCTCGTTCAACTTTGCTCAATGTTGAAGTGTCAATATCAAGATGTGCAGCCACCTTTCGAAGAGGCTGTTTTATTGCCTCTCTTGCTTTCTTAATGTAGTCACCAAATGTGTCATTATTCATTTAGACAAATTATTTTGGACTGTTTTGTCAAATATACAAGTTAAAGTATAAAAGTGCCGCAATAGGATGGATGAATTATAGGTCTTTGTCAAAGTAGGGTCAGTGTCCAACTTAGGGACTGCTGATAATAGTTGTTTTGTTAAAGTTTGAGATGCAACTAATAAGAATTCCATCAGCCGGGATGGGTGGGCTGTGTGTTGGCACTTTAACTCTTTTGCAAGAGTTCTTTTGGTGTTTCTCAAACACAGTAAACCAAATTATAATCCCAATTTCTATTTTCCAAACTCTTCCCTACATTTCCCCCAAATATTTATGCACAAAACTTATCGCCATAGAACCCTCTCCCACTGCGGAGGCTACGCGGTTCATGGCGCCGGCACGTACATCGCCTGCGGCAAAGATGCCGGCACAGCTTGTTTCTAATAAATAAGGGTCGCGCTCCAGCTTCCATATTTTTTTGAAATCGTCATAATGCACAAGGTCGCGGCCGGTTTCAATAAAGCCTTTATCATTCGTGATAATTTCATGGTCCAGCCAATCGGTAAAAGGTTTGGCGCCAATGAAAATGTATAAGGCAGCCGCATCTTCTGTATAGACTTCACCGGTGGTGGTATTTTTAATCACCAATTGCTCTAACCGGTTGTCGCCTTTGGCTTCCACCACTTCGCGGCATACACACACGGTAATATTTTCAACACCCTTTATCTGGTCAATTAAATAAGAAGACATGGTGTAGGACAGGCTGTCTTTGCGGATCAATATATTTACCTGCTTTGCAAATTTTGACAGGTACATCGCGGCCTGCCCGGCAGAGTTTCCACCTCCAACAATAAAAACGGATTTGTCTTTACAGGCGGATGCTTCTGTATTGGCCGCACCATAATAAATGCCGGCGCCTTTGAACTGCGCAATGCCCGGCGTGGTGAGCTGGCGATAATCAACGCCCGTGGTAATTACAATGGCTTTAGTCATAATCACTTTATCATCTCCCAAAATAATCTTCTTGTAATTGTCCTGCACTTCAATGGCTTTTACGGATTGCGGGGTGAGAAAATCAGTGCCGAATCTTGCTGATTGGGTCATGGCTCTGCGCGTGAGATCTGCACCGCTTAAACCCGCAGGAAAGCCCAAATAATTTTCAATGCGCGAACTGGTGCCTGCCTGTCCGCCGGGGGCTTTTCTTTCTATCAATAATGTTTTTAAACCTTCAGAGGAACCATAAACAGAAGCTGCTAATCCTGCAGGACCGGCGCCTATTATAACTACATCATATACCTCATTTTTTACTTCAGGATTTAGTCCAATTCGTTTGGCCACATCAATGATATGCGGGCTTAGCAACATGGTGCCGTCTTCAAAAAAAACGACGGGTAAATCTTTGGCTTCCACCTTATTGATCTGCAATAGTTGCTCACCATCTTCATCCGTTGCTTCCAGCCATTGATAAGGAATTAAGTTGCCTGATAAAAATTCTTTTATCTCGTGGCTCTTGGGTGAAAACTGATAACCCACCAATTTGATGCCTTTAAAATCCGGGTGAAAATTGTTTTGCCAGTCATCCAGTAAATCACTGATGACAGGATATAATTTTTCTTCAGGTGGGTCCCACGGTTTGGTTAAATAATAATCGAGCCTTACATTATTGATAGCTTTGATGGCGGCGTCTGTATCTGAATAAGCGGTAAGCAATACTTTCTTTGCATCGTCATAAAAATCCATTGCCTTTTCTAAAAAATCAACGCCTTCCATTTCGGGCATGCGCTGGTCGGATATGAACATGGCAACTGACTCGCCTTTGTTTTTTAATTCGAGCAAACTGTCTAATGCTTCTTTTGCAGAGGAAGTGCTGAGGACGCGGTAATCCTGGCGGTATTTATTTTTTAAATCCCTGGTGATGGCGCGAAGTACCTGCACATCATCGTCTATTACAAATATGATTGATTGGTCCATAATAATATTTTTTTATTCCCATTACATGGGAAGACAAATTTCAAATTCAGTAGCGCCGGGCTCGGATTTCACTTTTACTTCACCGTTATGTTGTGTCATGATGCGGGTAACCACATCAAGCCCCAGGCCTGTACCTTTGCCCATTTCTTTTGTGGTAAAAAACGGGGCAAAGATATTTTGTTTGATATCTTCCGGAATGCCCGGGCCATTATCGGTAATCGTTATTCGCACAAATCTCGCATCATGTGATGTAGTTATTTCCAGTTGGCCTTTGCCGTTTACTTCCATCGCGTCAATGGCGTTATCAATGATATTAGTCCACACCTGGTTGAGCTCACCGGGGAAGACGTTGATCTTTGGAACGGACTCGTCATAATGTTCCACCACGGTAATATTTCCTTTGCGCAATTTATAATTCAGCATCGTCAACGTGTTGCGGATGCCCGCATGAATGTCTGTCAATTGCCTGTTGGAATCTTTGTCCATAAAAGTAAAATTCTTAACCGCGCCCACAAGGTCTGAAATGCGTTCTGATGATGTGCGGATGTCCTCCGCCATTTTATTGGTGACCAAATAATTGCTCACCCATTCCAACAATACGGGCAGGTGTTCCGATGTAGAGCACGCTTTAAACACATCCAGTTCGGCGGTGGTAAATCCACGTTCTACCAATCCTTCGGGGTCGGTATCTTTCAAATCATTATCATTAAGCCAGTCCGTGAGTTCATCTTCAAGTCCGGCTTTTTGCATCATGGATAATACAGGAGGTTCGGTACCTATTTTATGGATGATAAGGGTGTTGATCTTTTCTACTTTTTCGGGATCAATCCTTAAATTGGCAATCTCTTTAAATAAATGCGGCAACTGCCCCACCTGCGTTTGTAACAAAGCAGCAGCGCGGGATATAGCCGCCGCAGGATTGTTGAGTTCATGTGCAAGGCCTGCGGACAATTTTCCGAGCGCAAACATTTTTTCATTCTGTTGTTGTATGGAAGTGAACTCACGCACGCGGCTTAGCATCATGTGCACTAAGGATTCTATTAATTCGTAGTGAGTCCCAATACCTTCTACCAGTTTGTCTTTTGAGCATTTGAATACCCATGATTTTTTTAACGCTTCGCAAAACGCGGGCGTAATGGTTCCACGTGAATAAGGCAGATAGCCTGTAACCTGCCCGTGATCCAAAATGCGCAATTCCTGCTCCTTGCCGGATTGCACGGAACAAATTCTCATCTTGCCATCTAATACAATGTAGGTGGTAGTTACAGGTTCACCTGCATTAAACAGCAAGCCGCACTCTTCTATTTCTACTGTTTCGCCCTGGTTGATCAGCCATTGTAGTTGGTCGTCGGGTACATGCTGAAATTCCTTTACAATTTTCAGGACTTCAATAGTGAGTTCTTTCATAAAATGAAATTATACCAAATTGAATAATAAATTAGTCTAAAAATTTCCGGTATAATGCCGATGATACAGTCGTTTAGGCCAATGAAAATGGACTATTACGAATGTACAATCGGTATTAATTACTTAGCAAGTTATGTATTGGAAGGTATTGAAAAAATATTTTTGATTTTTTGTGGGGATTTATTTTTTGAATTGCGCGGGAATCAATTTTGCTTGAAAGATAATTTATGAGGTTATTGGCTTTAGTAACGGCAAGGAACAGGCCTGGAGACCTGCGCCAGAGGCGACAGATAAATTTCAATGATTTTTTAATAGGAAAATTAATTAAGAAGACTTTTGCATTATTTGTTGTTTCGCTGTTGAGCGCTATACAAATAAAGTCCGCAATTAGTAATTGCGGACTTTATACAGACCCATCGAAAAAATCTTTTTTGTGTTGATTATTTCGTTGAAATGGGAAGAAGATTATTATATCACTTTTTTACTGTCAATAGCTTCCAACTTTGCTGCAAGCTTGTTATCATTGATCATCACAAATGACGAAGTCAGGACGGCACTGTTTTCACTATTTAACCTATTAAGGTTTACCATAACGGTAGAGTGTTTCGTAGTGTCAGTCTTTGTAGTGTCAGTGGTTTGTGCTTGAATTGCAGTAAATGCAAATAAACTTAAGCCAAAAAATAATGCTTTTGATTTGATAGATTTCATAGTGTTTTTTGTTTTTAGGTTAACAAGGCAGGTATAGAGTCTAAAATGAAGCCACGAATTTAAAATGTGGAAAACTGATAATTAATTTTAGAAAAATTAAAAAATCGCCGACAGTGAAGAAACCAGTAGGAAATTTGATTTTTTATGGAGGATTTTTTCTGATTTGCGCGGGAATCAATTTTGCTTGAAAGATAATTTATGAGGTTATTGACTTTAGTAACGACAAGGCACACAGAAATGTTGAGGTCCAATATATCGAGTCCCCACATCTGCGAATTGCAGAATGCTTAAATAAAGAAAATGCCCACCAAATTTGGAGGGCATTGTAGCTTAAAATGATATAAATGCTAAAAGATTTTTTTCATTATTACTTAATGTCCATCATAAAGGTGGAAATACAAAGCCTTTCTTAATGAAATATAAGCCTGTTTTAAGTCACTTTCAGCTTGTGCCTTATGGCCTCCAAAATCATCCGGGGCATCATGCAAAAATTTCATAGATCTTTCTATGCCATGCATGGCTTTAGCGACGTTTGGATGATTATTTTCCTCAACTTTCATAAGCCGCATTTCATTAGGAGCAGGTGGTCTATTCCCAATGATTACGTCCATACTTATCACAGGACCATGTTGAGCAAACAAGAAAGAAGCAGAAAACAAACAAAAGGAAAACATCAATACTAATTTTTTCATAGTTTTTTTTTAAATTGTTAATGAATTTAATTTGAGGATAAGATTAAACTATATTATGAGGCGTTTATTGTAAATGTATAAATTTTTAACTATTTTCTGTCTCAGTTATGACTCTTGAATTTCACTGGCGCAGGTCTCCAGACCTGTGACTTGTCGTTACTAAAGCAGGTTGAGACACACGATCCATTTGCCATTATTTCGTCAGTAAAAAATGACCTTTCCTGTTGCAATGAAAAAATCATTTCTTTCGTTTTAGCAAATGCCTGAATATTCCCTGGTGTTATTATTATTGTTGAAAACTTTTTTTTGACTTTTTTTAACATCAATTAAACTTTATTCAAGTACCCATGTCTGACTTAAAACTTAAAAATCACTTTATGAAAACAAAAAACCTTTTCCGGCTCACAATTTTGGCCGCATCTTTTAGCACCATGTTATTGGGATGTAAAAAAGATAACTCCAGCTCAACAGCAAGTGACGCAACAACAGCAGCGAACGTACAAACATCTTCTGACGACCTGACAATGGTTTCGAATGAAAGCAATGCTGTATCTGACGATGCCGTTGCAGCATTAAATGGAAATGTAACCGTTTCCGGTAGAGTCGCTGGTATTGATAATATCGATATTACTGTTTGCGATGCTACGATTACCTACGACACTACATCCACCACCAAAACAATAACCATTGTTTATAATGGGAACAATTGCAGCGGCAATCGTACACGCACCGGTACTGTAATTATAGCGGTACCCAGAGGTCAACAATGGAAAAAAGCCGGCTCGGTAGTAACTATCACAATTCAGGCGTTAACCATTACCCGCATAAGGGACGGTAAAACAATTATAATTAATGGTACCAAAACAATTACCAATACAAGTGGTGGCCTTATTCAGAATTTAGCTACGCTTGATTCAATTGTAAATGATATTACCGCCAACTTGTCCATTACCTTCAGCAGTGGCTTATCCCGCACCTGGCAGGTTTCAAGGCACAAGGTTTTCACTTATAACGATGGCATTGTAGAAACAGTTACAGGTACTCATTCCGATGGTACTAATAACAATATTGCAGTTTGGGGCATTAACCGCTTTGGTGTGACCTTTACTGATATGATCACCACTCCAAAAGTATATGCGCAGTCATGTGATTTTGAATTAACCAGCGGCCAGAATACGATCACAAGATCGGATAATATCTCTTCTGTAATCACTTATGGACTTGATGCAAACGGTAACCCTGTTAATTCATGTCCAATAACATCTGCAGGTGGATATTACTATGCTAAACTTGTTTGGACAAATGGAAACACCGGAAAAGTATATACTTATATTTATCCTTATTAATAATAAAATTTCTTTTGTAAAAAGCCCATGGAATTTCTGTGGGCTTTTTCTTTTATGGCTTTATCAAAAAAAATCGCTCATTTCTGACATTACTGTTTTGCCGGTTTATGAAGTATGGAGTATAAAAAAATAGCCACTTCTTAAAAACGGCTACTCATTCTTTTATCAAAAAAATCCTTTACGTTCTTTTTTTTGATGAAGCCACCATCACCACACCAACAATAGCAATAATGCCACCTGCATACGTCGGCCAACCAATCCATTTATGTTCGGTTTTATTAATTTGAATCGGGCCCGCATCCACAATATTTTTTTCTACGGGTATAGAAAATCCCCTGATTAAAACCATTGCAATACCCACTACAATTAAAATCCAGCCTGCTAATTTCATAATTATGATTTTTTAAATTAATAATAATTTGGATTAAACATATATCATGCCTGTTTTATGGCAGGATATTTTTTGTAACCTATGGGAATCAGAATTTCCCGGGTTTTAGAATGAACAGGATGCTGAAAATTCCATTCCGGTTCGTTTCTTCACGATCCGCATTCCCTGTTATAGTGATTAATCTAACTGAAAAATTATAAAAATTTATACACTATCTTTAATTTGAATAAATGATAGTTTTATGATTATGAAAAGCTTTCTTCTGTTTCTCATTACTGCATGTGTTTCTACACATGTTTTCAGTCAAACGAACGATTCTACAGCCATTGTGCGATTGATAGAAAAAGAATCCGCGACATGGCGCTCAGGTGATTCTACAGCCCACGCGGCTTGTTGGCAGATAGAACCATACAGTACTGTTACTGTAATGACCACAGATGGAAAAACTTTCGCTTTTCCGGCTGAGAAAATGGTACATCCTTCACCAGGAATTATGGGCAAAGGGGGTACTTCAAAAAACAAAGACTACACCATGAGCATTCATGGAAATACCGCTTTGGCCACACATAAGGAAACATCCACCTCTGCCGACGGATCAGTTACCCATACTTACGAGGTGAAGATGCTAGAAAAAATAAATGGACAGTGGAAACTCACCGGGCTAATTATACAGGTACTTTGATTGGAATGGTTTTGCCTTATTGCTGTTGCCTGAAAGATAGTAAACAAACTTATATGACAGATTTGTATTTTTATTTTTTAGTACGGCTAATATCTTTTCCGAACAGGCCATACCGTTAGTCTTCATTAAATACAAGCAGATGTCGATTAGAAAATGATATCGGTTTATCTTAAAACTAAAGGATCACAGACTTTGAATCACTCCTGTATACACCTCGCTATCCCTGTTTATGCAATCAGCAGTAAGCATAGCAACACCATTTTTATTTACCCGCAACGAAAAAGAATTCGCCGTTCTGTCATTTTTGAGCAATATCTTAATATTATACCCACCCTTTTTTGTCGGAGTTTCCTGGTAGGTGAAACTTTTTGTACGCATATTGATACCGTTTTCATCAATGGTATAAGCGGCTGTGTTCGACCGGCCTGAATACGGCAATACCGTACTCAAAGAATCGTTTATTATATGCAGGTAATAATTGCCAAGAGCAAAGTCTCTGCCGGATTCATGGGTGACAGTAAATGCAAAGTTCCTGGATTCAATTGCATTTTTAAGTTGATCCCCCTGCAGACTGTGCTTCGGCAAATTTTGTGGTAAATACGCAAAGAATAATCAATAGCGAAACAACATACATAGTTCTTGAAGTATAAGTGTTCATGATAATAATGTTTAACTAAATTTAAATCACCCTTTTTATATATTTTATAAAAACGAATGCTTTGTTTTAGGAAAGGTAATTAAAAAAACAATTATGCCTTTGAAAAGTGTTTGGCTGGGGGGCATTTCAAAATGTCGCCGGTTCGTGAGACACGAACCGGGGCGGCGCGCCGTGGGCGGTGTTCACCGCCTACTATCAGCCAGGCCCTGCGACAATTTGAAATTGCACCCGTTTGGCTATTTGGACTTGTTTAAAGAAAGTTACCTGTCCGAATGGCCGCCAGAACAAATCTTTGGGCTAGGTACAAGCGGGGTTGTTGCATAGCGGTCGGTATGGATGCTGTCAAACCGCTTGTGATCATTCTGACTTAAAGACACATTCCAGAGTCCTGCACCAAAATTTATTTTTAAAAAATGATTTTTATATAAAAAAAAGAATTTATATTTAACAATTGTTTTAGCTGGAATGCTATTTCTTACCTCTTCTTACCAAAAAGATTTTTACTCCGTTTCGATGAAAATAAAGCTGACTTGAAAACATAATTATTTTAAAATTTAAAAAAAAATTATGAAAAAGATTTCAGTCGTCACTCTCATTATTTTAATGAGTTTAATTTTTATTTTTTCCAGGTGTAACCAGGGCCAAACGGATAATTCAGAAACAACAAAAGATTCAACCCAAACCCAGACCCAGGCTGCGCTTCCTGCTTATGGCGGTTTTGAAAGCCAGGTCGCATGGGGGAAGCACATTGTTACTATTGTAGGTTGTAACGATTGCCATACTCCCAAAAAAATGGGATCAGCCGGACCGGAAGATAATATGGATTTAGCATTATCCGGCAGCCCTTCGCAAATGCAGGGAATAAATATTAACCGCAAAGAGATAGAAAGCAAAGGTCTTGCCTCGACCAACATGTTAGAATGGATAGGGCCATGGGGGATTTCTTATACTGCAAATATTACTTCAGATTCAACAACAGGTATAGGAAACTGGACTGAAGACCAGTTCATACTATGCCTGCGCAAAGGTAAATATGGAGGAGTAGCCGGAGGAAGAAATTTGTTACCACCAATGCCATGGCTAGATTTTGCGCAAATGACTGATGACGAACTAAAAGCGGTTTATGCCTATTTAGAATCGACCAAGCCAATACATAATATTGTACCACAATCACAGCTCCCGGTTTTGGCAATGAAAAAATAATTTGCCTTTGGCAGGTTATACTTCAGGAGGTGACACCTTTTTAAAAAGGTGTCACCTCTTTGTTGAATTAAACCCGCAGTCTGACCTTCGGTGCCGATTTCTCAGTGAACCAACAAATAACCCAATTTCTTATTCCTTCATTTCTTTTCTATTGATCCTGTTTTTTTGTTTTTTACAATAAACTTTTTTTCGCCCGAAGGAAGCACTTCTTCTTTTATCAGATAATAATCTTCATCATAACTTGTCATTTGCTTTTCTTTTTTCTTTTCTGCTACGCCTCTCCAGTCCTCAATCTTTACAGGCTCCCATTGTTTTGTTTTTGCAGAAAGAAAAGCGGCATCCAAAATAGAATTGACTACATAGCCATCATAAAAATTTTCAGCAGGTTGCCTGTTATGTTCTATCGCTTCAAACATGTCGGTAAACATGTAATTGTAGCCAAGCTCATTCAGCTCATCTCCTACCGGGAAAAGCCATCCGGAATTACTTTCTGCTTTTTCAGAAATATAATTTCCACCTTTGCCCGAAGTAAACATTTCAAAGCCGGTGCGTAAAAAATTATTCGTCCAGATCGTTCCTTCTGTTCCCATCACTTCTTCTCTCAGATCCATTCCTCCACGAAATGTCCAGCTCACTTCAAATTGCCCAATGGCGCCGTTTTCATATTTTACCAACCCTACTGCATTATCTTCCGCTTCTATCGGATGAACTCTCGTATCTGCCCAACACATTACTTCCACAGGTTTTATGTTTTTGCCAATATAATTTCTGCACAATTCCACGCAATGACAGCCCAGATCAATAATAGCGCCACCACCGGATTTTTCTTTATTCCAAAACCAATCGCTGTGCGGACCCGGATGAGTTTCCCTGCTTTTAGCCCACACAACTTCGCCAATGCTTCCGCTTTTTATAGTAGCCAAAGATTTTAATGATTTGGGAGAATATACCAGGTCTTCAAGATACCCCCCGGTAATATTGGCTTTTTCAACTGCCTGCAGCATTTGCAAAGCTTCCTTTGCATTGCGTCCGAGAGGTTTGGTACACAGTACATGTTTTCCGGCCGCAGCACATGCCAGTACCGCTTCCAGGTGAATGTCGTTTGATAAACCAATGATAACGGCATCCACATCTTTGTGAGACACACAGTCTTTTATATTATCAGTATAATTTGGCACTTTGTAGTCATCTGCAAATTTTTTTGCGTTTGCCAGGTTGCGACTATACACTGTTGTTATGATATCTTTTCTACGCTGCCCAACCAACGCATCAGCATAAAAGCGGGCGATAAAACCGGAACCGAGGATTGCTAATTTCATAATTGTAGATTCTGTTTTTTATGTGTGATTATTATAATGAATTATACTTTTATTACTATGGTTTTCTATACGGTGAAAATAATCAATTCATTATTTCAATGCTTCATCTTTTCCCTTCTCCAAAAAATTATTTGATTCCTGTAATTCGCTTGTATCCCACTGCATGAGCGCATTATCAGGAACTATTTCTATCGGCACAATACTACTGCCGGAAGGTTCATTGTAAGGAATATTGCCAGCGCGGTTATACACAGAAATTAAAGACCATCTTGAATTTTGGGAGAGATTGGCCTCGGAGCGATGCAATAAATTACTATGAAAAAACAGCGCATCGCCGGGCATTAATTCTACATAAACCTGTTCCATCATTTTTAAGGCGAGATCAACATAATGCTGCGAAGCGCCTACCTGCTCGCCGGCAAATCCATGTTCAATGCGTCCCATTTTGTGCGAACCTTTTATTACCTGCAGGCAACCATTTTCTTTGTTGGCTTCCGTAATTGCAATCATTACCGACATCATCTGACCTGGAAATAAAAATTCATTTTTATACCAATAACCATAGTCCTGATGCCATTCCCACGCCCCTCCTACCCTGGGTTCTTTCTGCATCAGCTTGCTGTGAAAATGACAAACAGCGCTGTCGCCATCCATTAGTTGATCAACAGAGTTTACCATGCGTTCGCTTTTGGTTAGTAATCCATAGGCATCATTTCCCGGTGTGTACCACAAAGTCAGTTTTGATTTTTTTCCCGATTGATCAATCACATCATAAGCATGTTTTTTTAATGCATCATCCGCGGTAGCGATTGCATATAATTTATTTACTTCTTCATTGTTTAAAAAATTTTTGATGATTATAAAGCCAGCATCGTGATAGCTTTTTATTTGTTGCGGAGTTAATTGGAAGTCTGACATGCTGATGAATTTCTTCCCGCTAAAAATCGGGAGGTGAATAAAAAACTCAAGTTATAAAATTAATTTTAAGAAGAAATGGGTGCATTTTAAAATGTGGCTTGTTTTTTATTACTCATTGTTTGATATGCCGCTCCTACGGAGCTCAAAGAAAACGGGAACGCATATTTTGTAAGCTACTGACATATCGCACCTACGGAGCTTAAAGGAAAAAGGAATGTTTAACATGACAGTAGAAGTACAAATACCAGGGATTCTCATTCAGTTAATTTGAAAACTTTTGGAAAGTTGAATGTTGATTTTATTCAGTTGAGGCCTAAAAGAACTTTCCAAAAGTTCGGCATAACAGTAGAAGCACAAATAACAGGTATTCTCATTCAGTTAATTTGAAAACTTTTGGAAAGTTGAATGTTGATTTTATTCAGTTGAGGCCTAAAGAACTTTCCAAAAGTTACGGAACCTACGAAGCTTAAAGGAAAAAGGAATGTTTAACATGACAGTAGAAGCACAAATACCAGGGATTCTCATTCAGTTATTTTGAAAACTTTTGGAAAGTTGGATGGTGATTATTTAGTTAAGAGACTTTATTTTCAAAACTTTTGGAAAGCTGGATGGAGATTTAATTTAGTTGAGACCTTAAAAAACTTTCCAAAAGTTCCACATATCAAAAGTTCGGCATAACAGTAGAAGCACAAATACCAGGGATTAAATGGCATTTTACAAAAAAAGTTTAATTGAGTTTGCCCGTTTCCGTTATATTGTTTATTTCTATTACCTCTTCGTCTATCTGTTCAAATCTATTGTTAAATGTGGTCACAATTTTGTAAAATAATTAAAGACAATCATCCCTGGTTACAATAACTGGGTGCATTCCAACAAATTTAAGTTAATCCTTTTATATATAATATATTTACGCTTTAGTTTAAATCTCATTTATCCGGTTTTTTAAAACACCCACTATCTTTTAGTGCCTTACTTTAAAAATTGAAATCAGAAATATTTAATAAATTTGGATAGGTTACTATTTAAAATAGTTTAATTGTGTAATAATCTATTTGAAATTATTCATCAAAAATATGGTTTGCATTCGTTGCAAAATGGTCGTTAAGGATGAATTAACGAAATTGGGCCTCGACTACACCAATGTGGAATTGGGTGAGGCAGATATCATGGAAGACATTTCACCACTCCAACTACAGCAATTTAAAAAAGCACTATTAAAATCAGGATTGGAATTAATAGATGATAAAAAGAGCCACTTAATTCAAATGATAAAAAATGTGATTATTGAATTGGCGCATTATTCTGAAGAAGCCTTACCTATCAATTTTTCTGATTATCTGAGTCAAAAGTTGCAATACGATTATACTTATCTCGCCAATCTTTTTTCAGAAGTTCAGGGTACCACTATTGAACATTTTATGATTGCTCACAAAATTGAGCGGGTAAAAGAATTGTTGGTGTACGATGAGATGAACCTTACTGAAATTGCTTACAAGTTGCATTACAGCAGCGTTTCACATCTTTCTGCACAATTTAAAAAGGTGACAGGGCTCACACCTACTCATTTCAAACAAATTAAAGATAAAAGACGCTCCATGCTTGAAGATGTGTGAATCATGTAACCTTTCACCAGATTTATATAACATTTGTCAAAAGAATACTACTCATCTTTACCAAATGAAAAATACAGTCAACAAAAAAATGAAAAGCGCCGCAAAATCTGACAATTCAGAAGTTGAAAAAGCAAAATCACATATAATTGTTGAAATCATTGAATACATACCTAATTCGGTAGTCAGTAAAACAATCATTAAGAAATTAACAGGAAATGTAAGCGTGATGTCATTTGATAAGGGTGAGGGTTTATCTGAAAAAACATCTCCTTTTGACTCATTCGTACAAATCATTGAAGGAAAAGCAAATATTGTAATTAATAAAGTGTCCAGCCTACTTCTTACCGGCCAGGGAATTATCATACCAGCCCATTCATCTAACCAGATAATGCCAAACGGAAGGTTTAAAATGATTTCAACAGTTATTAAAAGCGGGTACGAATAAAGTAAGCAGGGATTCAGATTACATAACTATCACGAATAAACACATTAAAAATAATTACTGCAGCCCACCTTCCTATATATTTATATTCCTTCACCAATAAAATTTAAACAAGCTATTCTGGCCTCAAAAGTGTGAATTATGTAACCTATTAATGGAATTGTATAATACTAAATCCCATTAAAGCAATGAATTTTACAGTATTAAATTCAAATAAAAATAAAATAAAATAAAATAAAATATACAATATTAATTACCGGGAAATGAACATGATTTGGCGATTCATTGGTGAATTTTCATTTGGGTTATTTTTTCTTCCCTATAATATTCCCGGTCAGCAAAATAAAAAGATTCGCCTTTAGACAACTGAAGATAGCCCCTAAATCCAGCTATTTGCAATGTATCAATATCAATCCTTTGAATTATTACATTTTTTAATCTTTTAAAAAATAAATATGCAAAATCATTGGTATGTAGTATACACAAAACCTTGCTGTGAAAGAAAAGTATCTGTATTACTTAATAAGAAGAGAATTGAAAATTATTTTCCATTGAACTACAAAAGGTCTCAGTCCTTATTGAGTAAAAGAATTATAGAAGAACCTTTATTTAAATCCTATGTATTTGTAAAAACAACGAAGATTAATATTATAGCCATTAATAAACGGATAAAAAATGTTGTAAGTCTTCTTTATTGGATAGGGGAACCTGCAATAATTAATGAAGATGAAATAATCGCAATTAAGGAATTTACAAATAATCATCATGAAATCAGGTTAGAAAAGCTGCAGGTAAATTTAAAAATATATGAAAATATCATGGATGGCATTTCATATATAATGGATGGGAAAATTTTTATAGCAAAAAACAGGGCAATCAAACTGAATTTGCCCTCCCTGGGGTTTACAATGACATCGGAAATGGAAGATCAAAATATTATTAGAAAAGATATAATGCTTAATAAAAAGGAGTCGCTGGTAGAATCATAAACTTATTATTTAATTCGCCTATAATGAAATTTATTATTTTTCTTTTGCTCCCCGTTTTTGGAAAATCGCAATTACCTTCCAATACGCAGCAACAATCACTAAAATATGAATGGAGAAAAATTTCCGGACCATCCCAATACAAGATTGAATCTCCTACGTTAGCTCTTACAAAAGTTACCAATCTGGTGGAAGGGATATACCATTTTGAATTAAAAGTAACGAACAGATATGGCCTTTCTTCAAGAGATACAATGGTTTTGACGGTCAAACCTCCGGATAATAAAGTTTCTGTCAAACAAGTCAAAAATTCTACATTATCTAAGAAATAACCTTTCTGCAGTTGTCCCTAATTTATGAACAGGGCAACATAATTGACAACAAGCTCCCGATAACATACAATATAAAAAATCCAAAGCTCCATCTGAATGATGTTATCGGGGATGCTTTCGGAAATATTATTTAAGGCCTCCTCCGGAAAGGATTTAATTAGAATAATAAATATCAATAGAAAAAAGGCAAATTATTTTCACTGAAATAGTACCTGCGGCAAATCAGCCTATGCGAAAAGGGCAACGCTTTCGTTAAAAATATCGCCGGGTTTACATTCATTTTGCTCTTGATTTGTGCAGCTATAGTTTGGCGGCAAAGGGTTCTGGAATAATTTTTCCTCCATACAGGTACGCATACGTTTTCGCAAATGTAATTCCGAAGTACAAGATAACACTTAGGTGAATGTAAGCCTAAACCCTTATTCCTCTTATCATTTCCAATGACCCGCAGAATGCAAATCATATTAATTCATTTATGTATAAAAACCCATCCAATTGCTTACCAAAAGTGTGAATAATATAACCAATTAATGGAATTGTGTAACACTCAATCCCATTAAAGCAATGAACTTTGTATCATTAAATTCAAAAAAAAATAAACAAATGTACAATAACAATTTCCGGGGAATGAACATGATCTGGTGGTTCATTGGGGAATGTTCATATTCTGGATATTCTTTATTCCTCTTAGCATTCCCGGTCAGCGATTTAGAAAAGACTCACCGTTTGATATTTTGCGGAAACGATTTGCTTCAGGATTAATCACTAACGAAGAATACCAGGAGAAGAAAAAAATTCTTGAAAATGATTTATCTAAATTAAGCTAATGATTTTCGCCGAGTGTCATTTTTTTCAACATCACACCAAATGTAGATTGACAATTACCTTAATTGCTATCATTGCTATAAGGTGATATTTTAAAACAAAAAAAATAAATTTAAAATGAAAACAATTAAAATAAATAATCGCACCGCAGGTTTATTTTCCGTCGGCATTCTGTTACTCATAGCTTTTATGCTACCATCCTGTGCAAGGAAATTGTCATTTCAAACTTCAACCGTTGTTCCCGCTGCTGAGGGCTCAGTTAAAGTAAAGAAAAATAAAAATAAAAATTACGATATTAATTTAAGCGTAATACGGCTGGCAGACCCTTCAAGGCTTGATCCGCCAAAAAAGGTTTATATAGTATGGATGAACACAGAACGGAATGGAACCAAAGAAGTTGGACAATTAAATACTTCCAGCAGTTTACTTTCAAAAACCATGAAGAGTTCATTAAAAACTTCAGTGCCTTTTCAGCCTACCGGCTTTTTTATAACAGCCGAAGACGATGCTGACATGCATAGCCCTTCAGGACAGGTGGTGCTAAAAACCAACTAGAGAAATGGCATGGTAATGGTCTGTTTAACGAACGTTATTAAAAATTCAAAAAATGAAAAGAAGTATTAAAAGCTTAGTCGGTTATACCATGGGGGCCACTGATGGCGAAATAGGAAAAGTCAAAGAGTTTTACTTTGATGATCAAAGCTGGACCATTCGTTATTTAATTGTAGAAACAGGCAACTGGCTCAATGGCCGCAAGGTGCTTATATCCCCGCAGGCACTGTTAACTCCTGATTGGAAGAATGAAGTTTTTCCAATTAATCTCACAAAAGAAAAAATAAAGAACAGCCCTTTTGTTGATACGGAGCAACCAGTTTCCCGCCAGCATGAAATTGAAATGTATGAATACTATCCCTGGACCAGTTATTGGGGCGGCGGAATTTGGGGCGGTGGAATGGGTGTTTCAGGATTGATGACCCAGGCTCATGAACCGCTTGAAGAAACGGTAAGAAGAGAAAACAATACAGACACGAAAAATGCTGATGGTGATCCTCATCTGCGAAGTACACGCAAAGTTACAGGTTATAGTATCCACGCTCTTGATGGAAAAATTGGAGACATTGAAGATTTTATAATAGACGATACTTCCTGGAAAGTGGCATACCTCGTAGTGGATACGGGTCATTGGTTTCCTGGTAAAAAAGTAATTATCTCTCCAAAATTGATTAAAAATATTGAATGGGATACTTCTGAAATTATGGTTCATGTTACAGAAGAAGACATAAAAAACAGCCCCGAATATCAACCCGGTGAAGCTATAAGCGAATCATACGAGTCAAACCTTCAAAATTATTATGGGAACTTCGTTGAAGATGTTTATTGATGATGATGAAAACGCTTTTATTGAATTTGATGCACTGAATTGCAGAAAAGCCGGACTGTTGATCTGAAAATTCAACAATCATTTCTTCTCAAAGGAGTGATGATAATTATGACGGTGTATAATGATTTTAGTACGGCCAATTTCATGAAATATCTTCATTAATTAATATTAGACTCTGGATTTTGAGGACAAGACATGGCACGCTATGTAAAAAATATCAGGAAGTTGTATTTACAATTTTAAACTCGGTTTCTCATTGGATATTGGATTATAAAAGGAGTGGATTTCCATCCGGCTCCTTTTTAAAAAAAATATTTATATTATAGTACCTGGAAACAGAGAAACATTTTTAAATAGATGCGGGTGGCTTAAAGCTGTAGTTCCTGGCGTAAACGACGGCATTCTTTCTGCAACAAGTTTATTGGTATCTCCGCGGCCAGCTCTTCAAAGTAAAGACTGCATAAAAAAGCCAAAGTTTTATAAAAAACTTCCGCCAAAAGGCAATGGATAAACAAAGGGGATTTCAACCGCGGGGAGGAGCAAGGCAAAACTAACGGCTATGATTAAACGAATAATATTCTTTTACACTCATTTAGCCCGCTCAACATTTATTATTTGAATGAGGCGATTTGCATTACGCTTTACCAGGCATTTTTTACAAAACCGTAGAACAAATTGCTATTATTTCCATAAAAAATTTCAGTGATTTTGAGAACGATTAGCGTAGGAGAATGAAGTGAAAATTGAAAAACAATATTTAACCACAGTATAAACATTATAAAATGGAACACTATCAATTATTCACTCCCTGGCAATTGGGATCAACAGCATTAATGAATCGTATTGTAATGGCTCCTATGACAAGGTGCCGCGCCATTGGAAATATCCCAAATGATTTAATGGTGAAATATTATGAACAACGTTCAGGCGCAGGTTTAATAATAACTGAAGGGACATCTCCTTCCAGAAAAGGTTTAGGTTACGCGAGAATACCCGGAATATTCAATACTAAACAAACAGAAGGCTGGAGAAAAGTTACTAAGGCAGTTCATTTAAATGGCGGCAAAATATTTATCCAGTTGATGCATTGCGGGAGAATCAGCCATCCGCTCAATATTCCCGAAGGATCAGAAATTATTGCACCTTCAGCAATAAAAGCCGCCGGACAAATGTGGACAGATGCTAAGCAATTGCAGGATTTCGTAATTCCGAAAGAAATGACAAATAAAGATATTGTGCAAACGGAAAATGAATTTGTTAATGCTGCAAAGCATGCTATTGAAGCAGGATTTGATGGCGTGGAATTACATGGAGCGAACGGTTACCTGCTGGAAGAATTCTTGTCGCCAATAAGTAACATCCGGGAAGATGATTATGGCGGAAGCATTGAAAACCGCTGCCGCTTTGTTATTGACGTGGCAACCGCGGTGGCAGCGGCCATTGGAAAAGAAAACACTGGTATTCGTTTATCGCCGTATGGGGTAGCCAGCGATATGTCGCCCTATCCGGGCATTGACACAACCTATAATTATCTCTCCAGGAAACTGAACACCCTTGGTATTGCTTATATCCATTTGTTAGATCACTCTGCAATGGGAGCGCCGGCTGTGCCCATTGAAATAAAAAAATCGATTCGTGACAATTTCAAACAAACCATTATCCTTTGCGGTGGTTATAATAAAGAAAGTGCAGAAGCAGATATAGAAAGCGGGCTGGCAGACCTGGTTGCGTTTGGAAAACCCTTCATCAATAACCCCGATTTGGTGGAACGGATGATAAATGACTGGCCTTTATCCCAGGATTTGAAAATGGATTTGTTTTACAGTGCAGGTGAAAAAGGATATACTGACTATCCATTTTATCAAAGAAAATCAGTTGTTGTATGACAATCGGCTTACAGGCAACGTGGCTCTTCTTATTAGCAATACCTATTGCCTCCGTGGCATGGACGGTTACACATGAAGAAGTATTCAGGGAACCACGGGAATATTGCCTTAACCATTGCGAAAAGGGTAAAACATTATTAGAAAGAAAATTCTTTTATCTTTTTACCTGCGAATATTGTTTCAGCCACTACGTTACCGTATTGTTCCTTTTATTAACGGGGTATAAATTATTAATGAATGACTGGCGGGGCTATATAATAGCAGGGTTTGCATTGGTATGGGTCGCTAATGTTTATATGAGTTTATTTGGGTTAATAAGGCAGGATGTAAAAAAAGAAAAGATAGAAATAGGTTTGATGGATAAAAAATCAAATTCCTGAACAAAGATTGTTGTCATCCAACACGCTTCATAAAAAGTTACACGGTTATATTTTCAGCGGTCTCTTTTAAAAAACAGAAACTGGTTTTTTAAAAAAACCGGTTAACTGCATTAAAACGGTAACGGATAAACGAAATTATAGTAACCGTTTGACCATGTGTTGGGTTTGAAAATTAATATGGCCGGTTTCGTAAAGCATTCATATAAGGAATTGCATTTACCAAAATTTGTGTGCGTGTTTTTCAGACTTTTACTGATACGACTGTTTTATCCTTCCTTACTGCTTTATCAACTAACTTATTTAAAGTAAGCCCCTGGACTATTACAGAAAATATTACTATAAAATAACAACAGGAAAGAATAACCTCCCTGTACGGAGAAAAAGGCAGGGAAAGAGCCATGGCTATAGATATAGCACCACGTAAGCCAGCCCAGGTTAATATAGAAAGATTTACAAGGTTCACTTTTCGCAATTCAAAAAAAGCAATTAATGATACACTGATCATTCTTGCAATAAGTATGATCACAATCGAGATCAGTCCGATCAGCCAGAAATGTCTCAGGAATGGCAATATCAATAGTTGCAACCCAATCATTACAAAAAGAATTGTGTTGAGTATCCCATCCAACAATTGCCATACACGATTTAGAAACTGGGTAGCCGGATGATCTTTGCCAAAACTATTATTACCTACCACAAGCCCTGCCACCACGGCAGATAAAGGTATGGACGCATCAAATTTATTAGCTACCACTGAAATGCCCAGCACTACTGCAATTGAAATTAAAAAGATGGATTGAAAATCCTTTATAGACTTAATAAGCCGATAAGCGATAAAACCCATTATCAAACCGATAAGAACACCACCGATAACCTGCGTGCCGAATGAACGCAATGTTTCAATTACAGAAATTCTGTTAGAGGACTGTTTGGTAATACCCAACATCGTTACAAAGAGAATGAGCCCAACCGCATCATTAAACATAGACTCGCCGGATATAACAGTTGATAACTTTGGGGAAATTTTTGATTTTGTAATAATAGCGCCAACAGCAATTGGATCCGTCGGTGAAATGAGAGCGCCAAAAACAAAACAATAGATAAGAGGAATGTCAATATGCAAAATGTAAGCCGCCCCAAATAGTAATCCTCCAAATACACCTGTAGAAACCACTACACCCAGTGTGCTCAAAATCAATACAGGTCTACGCAATGCTTTTAGTTTTTGATAATCGAAATGCAGGGCGCTGGCAAACAGCAAAAAGCCCAGCATTACGTTCAGCAACACCTCGGAGAAATTAATATTATGAGCCAGTCTCGTTAGCAGGTTAGATTTTTCATCACCTATTCTACCGATGACTAACACAACAATAGATGCCACTACTGACATGGTCATCACCCCTATCGCCCCCGGTAACTTTACAAACCTTTCGTTCAAATAAGAAAAACCGGCACTGATAATTATGAGGATTGTTATAATGGAAAGTATGTCCAAAGTAAATAGCTATTATTTGAAAGAAGTTACAAACTTACAGCAAGTAATTGTCAAACCATTTTATCTTAGTTGGTCCACAGAAGTATATCATTCTAATAAAAGAAATCTTTTCAAAGAAATACCCTAACTATTTTTATTTATACATCTCGTTTTAAAATGTAGGGAAAATGGTTAATCGTTAATGTGTGAATTGTGGAACGTTTCTCTGCAATTATGTAATTATTATAAGTCGATAAAAATTCATCTTTGTTATAAATAGATTATTTCCAGGTAACTCGCAAAACCTTATACGAGATCAAGCTCCACAAACAGACGCCATATAACAGTAAGCATAAAGGCAGTAACAAATATCAATATTGGTAATGATTTTTACGCATCAATGCCTGGATCGTACTCAAAGCCAACATTTATAAAAAGTGTGAATCATGTAACCAATAAAGTGAATTGTATAATACTAAATCATATAAAACCAATCAGCTTTGCATTATTATTTATTCAATTTCAAAATATAAAAAAATGCATTACAATAACAGTTACTGGGGCATGAACATGATATGGTGGGGGATTTGGATAATTATGATTTTTTGGATATTCGCCACGCCTTATAATATCCCCGGTCAGAGAATGAAGAACGATTCGCCATTTGATATTTTACGGAAACGATTTGCTGCAGGAGAAATCACTAACGATGAATACCAGGAGAAGAAAAAAATTCTGGAAAATGATATGCCTACATTAAGATAAATGCCTTTATGCATATAAGCATCTGTTTCCCTGGTAGAAATTCTTTTTGGCTCACTTTATCTGCGAAGGCAGATGAGATCTGCAAATAGATTTTTGTATACTCTTCAAAAAAAAATTCCAAAACAATTATCAAAGTGAAAATTTAACATCCGCGGTGGCGGAAAAGTATCTATTAATATAATAAAGAAATGATTGCAATAAAAAAATGCCTTTTATAAAAAGTGTGAATTATGTAATTCATTTAAAGAATCATGTAACATTTTCCATCACTAACAGGTGCACCTTTATGATCTTATACTCCGGGAAAATTAAAAGGAGGTGAACATTAATAAAACAATTATGAAAAATATTATAAAAGTATTCGTCTTATTATCTGCCATAGCATTTTCAATACCGCAAACCTATTCGCAGGTGCTTGTATCAGCGTCGCTTTCCATTCGTGTGGCCCCACCCATGTTGCGGGTGTATTCGCAACCCCAATGCCCTGTTGATGGATATTTATGGAGTCCGGGTTACTGGGCCTACGATTCCGGTGGTTATTATTGGGTAGATGGTGAATGGGTGCTCCCTCCCGCTGAAGGTTTATTATGGACCCCGGGATATTGGAGTTTCTCCGGAGGCTATTATGGATGGCAGCAAGGTTACTGGGGTTCTCAGGTTGGGTTTTATGGCGGTGTAAATTACGGATATGGGTATGGCGGCAAAGGTTATAATGGCGGAAAGTGGCAAGGAGGTCACTTTCGGTACAATACGGCAGTTGCCAACGTGAATCGTGCCGTTATTCATAATACTTATGTAAATCGCACAGGCGTAAGTAATTCAGGCCGGAATAATAACCGCAGGAGTTTTAACGGACCCGGTGGCATTACTGCAAGACCTTCGGCGCAGCAACAAACTGCCAGGAATGAAAAACACCTGCAGCCCACATCACAGCAATCATCACATGTGCGCACCGAAAGGACCGTACCGAAAAGTAATTCTTCTTTAACTGAAAAGAGCCACGCGACCTTTGCAAAAAAATCAACGCCAGAAAGCCATGCCACACAAAGAACTGCGACCACACATGCAGTACATAACACAACTTACAAACATTCAAATAAACCTGCTAATATGCATTCATCTGCACCGAGGCAAACACGTGAAATGAATAAAACACTACAGACTAATCATAGGAATACCCGTTCAGTAGGGCAATCCCATACAACGCAGTCAAGATCGCCGCATGTGCAGCAACAGCATTCAATGCATGCACCTGCAGGCAGGCAGGAGGGCGGAGGTAAAAAAGCAGGTGGTGACAAGCATAACTAAAATGATGAAGGTATTATCGTCCTATGGTCTTCAAATTCAAAAATTAAAAACATACCTATATAATGAATGAAGCGCCTTCGGGAGTTTCAAGCAATGGCTTGCAGGAACGGATCAGCAATCCCACCTTAAGAAGTTAACATCAATCATAAATCATCCACTATAAATATTCGTTTAGCCCATACCGTTAATAAGCTTCAGCTAAAAGGAAAGACGAACATGGATTTATGAAAATACTTTACACATCGCATTTATCGGAAGCCATGTTTTTTTCAAAGATTCGTTTGATAGAAAACGCTGTTGGGGCAGTAAGTGCCGCACTATGTCCAATCTTTTCTCCCGAAAGCTTTCACTTCAGTATGAATCTGCAAATAGATTTATTCATACAACTAATAACCAGGAGATGCCGGTTATGTTTTCAAATATCTTACTTAGGTTGACCGGAAAAATTATTTCCAAACATTTTACGCCTAAGAAATCCCAGGTTAAATATTTAACCTCTGATTAATGTGTGAATGATATAACAAATCCGGGGAAACGTGTAATATCCCGATGAATTAATACGTCCAACTTTGCATTTGAGAAGGTGGTTAGAATTTAGAATAAAGTGGGGTAAACTATTTTATAAAAAAAATGATACGTTTTGAAGTAACATAATCTTTCGGAAATCACCATCAAAATTTAAAAAGAAAAAAAATGCAAACGGAAACAGAAGCTCTTTTGGAAATGGGCATCAACGAGGTGAAAGACAAGCAACCGAAATCGGGAATCAAAATCAAAAAAGAAAAGAAGAAGAAAAGCAATAAGAAAAAATATTACATAGTTTGTTTGTTGAACTGGTGAAGTTTCAAAAAGAAGTTATTGCTTCTGATCTAAAGCTACTCGTAATACTGGAAGGCAGAGATGCTGCAGGAAAAGACGGCACCATAAAAAGAATTATCAAACACCTCAGTCCACGCGAAACAAAAGTAGTGGCATTGGGCACACCTTCTGACTGGCAGGAACGCGAATGGTATTTTCAGCGCTACACTGCTCATTTACCCGTATCAGGCGAATTTGTTCTCTTCAACAGGAGCTGGTACAACCGTCTGGGTGTTGAAAAAGTAATGGGCTTTTGCACTCCTAAGCAGTACAAATCATTTTTCACTGAAGTGGAATCATTTGAGAAAGGTTTGGTTGATGCAGGATTCATTATTCTGAAATACTATTTGGATATAAGCAAAAAAGAACAGGGAAAAAGATTAGATGACCGCAAAAAAGATCCGATGAAGCAATGGAAGATAAGTCCTGTTGACGAGGTGGCACAAAAGCACTGGAAAGATTATTCAGATGCCCGGGATGGAATGTTGCTTAAAACGAATTTCAAACACGCTCCATGGTTTATAGTGAACGCAGACAACAAGAAAGACACACATATCGCTCTGATCACTCATATTCTGAATCGAATAAAATATAAAAATAAGAATGAAAAATTAGTGTCGCGCAATTATGGATTGGTTGATCCGGCAACACCGGAGATCATAAGAGACAAGCTCTTCTGATAATCAAATAAATTTTAAAACTGTATGATGAAAATCATATTTTTTTGAGATTGAGATCATTTAGATAAACTGATATTATGAAGAGTTTTGGGAATGAATAAAACAATTTATTTAACACATAAAAATAAAAGAAATGACAACTACAATTGAAAAGAAACCGGAAATTTCAAACAAACAGGAACCAACAAAACCGTCTATAAACGGCCGTGCAACCATGAAAGGTTTAGTATATGATGGACCTGGAAAAATTGCCTTGAAAGAAATACCAAAACCTGTTATTGAAAAAGCAACAGACGCATTGGTTAAAATATTAAAGACTACCATCTGCGGAACAGATCTGGGCATTTTACATGGCAAGAACCCTTTAGTTAAATCCGGAACTACGCTCGGGCATGAAGGTGTTGGTATTGTTGAAGAAGTTGGAACTGCAGTACGGAATTTTAAAAAGGGAGATCACGTAATTATTTCGTGCATTACTTCAGATGGAACCTGCGAGTACTGTAAAAAACAAATGTATAGCCATTGTGAAGATGGAGGCTGGATATTAGGTTACATGATTAATGGTACGCAGGCAGAATATGTCCGTATTCCACATGCGGATAATAGTCTTTATCCTGTGCCTGCCAACGCTGATGAAGAGGCGATGGTTATGTTAAGCGATATTTTACCAACAGGCCATGAAATTGGGGTATTGAACGGATGTGTAAAGCCGGGAGATACCATTGCGATTGTAGGAGCCGGGCCAATAGGCATGTCTGCATTACTTACCGCTCAGTTTTATTCGCCCGCAAAAATCTACCTGATTGATCTTGATGAGAATCGTCTAAAATTAGGTAAATCATTTGGCGCCACTGATACGATTAATTCAGGAACGGAAGATGTTGTAAAAAGGATTATGGCAGAAACAAAAGATGGCGTAGATGTAGCAATTGAAGCAGTGGGAGCGCCTGTCACGTTCGATATATGTCAAAATATAATTCGTCCGGGTGGGCATATAGCTAACATTGGTGTTCATGGTCGTAGTGTTGATCTGCAGATACAAAATCTTTGGATTCGTAACATAACAATTACCATGGGCTTAGTAAATGCCAATACAACACCAATGCTTTTAAAAACAGTTTCCTCAGGAAAGGTGGATCCAAAGAAATTAATAACACATCATTTCAGGTTGGATGATATACTTCATGCTTATGAAGTATTTGGCAATGCATCAAAAGAAAAAGCTTTAAAAGTTATTATTACGGCCTAAGGAGTACAGTAAACTAATTAAATCTTTAAATAACGAAGAACAATTAAACTTAAACAAAATATACAATGAAAAAAATAATTATATCGGGATTGGTTGCAGGAGTTGTAATACTGATATTAAGTGTGCTTGGTTTATATCTTACAATTTGGTTACTTCCTGGCGTGGCCATGCAATACTTTGATCCGGCTTTTAATGATCAAGCCAGCCGTGCGATGTTCTATTATATTCACCCATTCATTATAGCCATGGCACTTTCATGGTTTTGGAACAGGGTTAAAGGAATATTAACGGGCTCTTTTCTCTCACGTGGAATTGAATTCGGAATTATATATGTTTTGGTCGCCACTCTCCCCACCATGTGGCTATTATACAGTGCTATAACAGTTTCCCTGGAAATGACGCTCACCTGGTTTGTATTTGGATTATTGCAGGGAATTATTGCAGGACTCGTGTTTGAACGAATGAATCCATAAAATGATTTGAAAATCAACTAAAAAATAAAACGATGAAACCTTTTAGAAATCTTTTAATAATTATAATGCTTTTCTTATGAAGGAGTAATGTAACCGCACAAACCAATTATCTTCTTAATAATGGATATAACGTTACCATTCATGGCGGCTCAAACCTGCACGATTGGGACGAAACAGCAGGAAAGGTAAGTGGAACAAGTAACATTAGCTGGAACAGCAATGGAAGCTTTAATATCACTGCAATGAAAATAGAAGTAGATGCACATTCCATCAAAAGTTCCGAAGGAGGCACTATGAATAATAAAACTTATAAAGCATTAAAGACAGATGATCATCCTGCTATTACATTTACTCTGACTTCCCCTTTACAATCAATAAAGGCAAGCCCGGCCGGTGAAAATGTTATGGCATCCGGCGATCTAAGTATAGCCTGCGTTACACATCAAATCACGATTCAAGTAAAAGTAACGGCAAGCACCGGAGGCAATGTTGATATTGACGGTTCGCAACCCATTAAAATGAGTGATTATAATATTGATCCAATTACTGCGCTTTTTGGAGTATTGAAAGTAAGCGATGATATAACTATTCATTTTAAAATAGAATTTAAAAAATAATAAATAATAAAATTTCTGTAAACCATTTAAACTTCAGGTATGAAAACAACTATTAAAACTTGTAAACTTTTATCAATAGCAGCGCTGGTATTTATAACATCTTCTGTGTTTGCACAAAAAATGCAGTATTTCCGACCTAATGATAAGAATGGCCTCAATGTATTTGAAACAACAAAAAAGGATACCAGTATATTTACAAAGATGAAAGTAAAAGTTGGTGGCAACTTTGAACAAAGCTTTCAAACATTAAAAGATAAAAATACAGCGCTCCCGGTTACAGAAACAGGTTTCAACGGAAATGTGAATAACCTGATACCACTTACAAATGGTTTCGACCTGGCAATGGCTAATATGAATATTGATGCGCAATTATCAGATGGGATTCGCGTGAACCTGACTGTTTATCTGGCTTCGAGGCATCATGAAGATACCTGGGTAAAAGGAGGTTATATACAATTTGATAAACTGCTTTTCATACACAACGATTTTATTAATAAGATTATGCAAAGCGTTACAATTAAAGTAGGGCAATTTGATGTAGATTATGGCGACCAGCATTTCCGTAGATCCGATGGTGGCAATACCATCTACAATCCTTTTGTCGAAAATTATATTATGGACGAATTCGCTACTGAAATAGGTGGCGAGATTTATTATCATAATAAATCAGGTTGGTTCGTCATGGGCGGAATAACCAATGGAGAACTTGATCCAACTACTGTTGCAGCCACTAAGATTGATTCAGCAACCGGGAAAGTAAATTACTATGCAGCAGCATTCCATGGAAAATTGGGTTATGATAAACAGATTACTAAAGATCTCCGTTTTAGGTTATCGGGTTCATTTTATGAAGATAAAAGCGCTAACAGCAATACCTTATTTGGAGGAGATCGCACAGGATCACATTATTTCAATGTAATGTCGAGCCAGAGTATAGCAAACGGGACAACATTAAATGATGAAAATGATTACAACCCATTTTCAGGGAGATACAACCCAGGGTTCAGTGAACAGGTAAATGCTTTTATGGGTAATCTTTTTCTAAAGTATAAAGGGCTTGAGTTCTTTGGTACAGATGAAGTTGCGCATGGCAGGACAATTACAGAAAAAACGATGCGCCAGGCCACTCAATATGCGGCTGATATTATTTACAGGTTTCCTGCAGATAAAGAAAACTTCTGGGTTGGGTTTCGCTACAATACTGTAACAGCCGCCTTGCAGAACAATCCAAATAATATAACCATTAACAGGGAAGCCGGATCTGTAGGATGGTTTGTTACCAGGAATATAATGTTGAAAGCAGAATATGTGAACCAGGTTTATCAGAATTATGTACCTACTAATATACTTAATGGCGGGAAATTTTATGGAACAGTGATTGAAGCATCAATTGCATTTTGAGGAAATATCAGATCCCGGAATCTTATAAAACCATGTGGCAGAATTTATTTTCCGCCACTTCAATTCCCAATGATTATGAAGAGCATTTTTGTAATTACAAATTGGATAAGCACAATTATTTTATTTGCTCCCCGGGTAGGTGGAAAAGATTTTAAACCGGTGTCTTTATCATATTCTTTTGAAAAAGGAAGTAAAGTATCCATTGATGGTATCACTAATGTAAAGGATTTCATCTGTTCCTCCGGAAAATTATTGTCCGGAAGGCCGACAATGTCTTTTTCAAAAGATTCCGACTCAACAATTAATTTTAAAGATGCTGTTTTTAATTTTGATGTAAGGTCGTTGAATTGTGACAATAACGGAATGAATAGAGATATGATGCATTCGTTGAAAGCCGACCAGTACCCTGACATATCTGTTAAATTACAAAATGCTCAGTTCGCTCACGGATCTTCCTTTATTTTTTCGGGTTGGACCGACTTAGAGATCAATGTATCAATAAAGCTTGCAGGTGTTGAACGAAATGCATTAATTAAAGTAGAAGGAAAACAAACAGGCATTAATCAATATCATTTTATCGGCGAATATCCTTTGCTTATGAGCGATTTCGGCATTAAGCCACCCACCGCTTTATTTGGAATGGTCAAGGTGCGAAATGATGTTGAAGTTAAATTTGATTTGATTATCGTTACGAATATTATTAATGAATGAATTTTTTTACAGTATATCAAAACAGATGAAATCAGCTATTGATTTTAATGTTTGCTCCTGTAATGGATTACGACTCGCTGCTGGCTATTTTGGTATATAGCTTTGCCCCCGGAAAATTTTTATTTCAAACTGCTGAAAAACGAGTTAAGATAATTATACTGTTAAAGTTGAAAAAACTCATATTGGCAGATGTTTCTGGTAATCGATTTGATAGAAGTAATTAAACAGAATTGGTTTTTTAAAAATTAATCATCAATAAATCTTAAAAGTCATGAAAACAAATAAAATCATAAAAGAAAAATTGTTTTTATAAGCAGGTGATTTTAAAAATTAAAAATTGAAAATTAAAATATTCACGAATAAAACATAACAGTATTAAAAAAGGAAGTCACCAGCACACCTGGTGCAAACATGATTGATAAAAGCAAGAAAGAAAATCCGGCACCTGAAGTGGCAAAAAAACAAAAAAGCCACTAAAGAAATCTTCTGTTTCGCGGATCGATGCTATCGAACGTAGTGCCGTTGGTGCTGTGAACGCAAATTCATCAAGAACTATGAGAGGCTCCAGTGACATAGCAAATACAGGAACTATCATTTCCTATGATTAGTCACTTCTGCCATAAATTTTCGGGGAAAAAATTAAAACCGAAAATAATTTCTGTTCCTGAAAGTGTGATAGATGATGCCTGGGTGGGAATAAGGCATTTCTCAGCGTGGGAAAGAATTTGCTTTTGTATCCGATCATCAAATGGTAAATACTTAGGTTAAATTCTCCGGCTATATGATGCTGTGCAAAATTTTATATTTTCAAAAATGACAAATTGGAGGAAGTTAAAACGTGGAAATTTGAAAAATAAATTGAAAGTGTATCTATTTAAATTTTAAAGCAATCAGGGAACATAAAAATAATATAAAAACTATTTCCTAAGAGACAGTGTTGGTATTGTATTTGTAGCCTTTGAAATAATCCACTTCTTGTTTATACTTTATTAAACCTGGAAACTTTACTCAGTTACCGAATTTTAAAACTTTAAGTGGCAGATAAAAATTAATAAAAGTATTTCGATGAACAAAGAAAAAATTAGTAACAATCAATTGTACGGTTTTTTACCTGCTGATGTGGAAGGCGCGGAAATACTTATAAGACTTGCAATTGACCTCCGCTGGTCATGGAACCACGCCGCTGATGAACTATGGCGGCAACTCGATGCCGAACTTTGGGAAATAACCCATAACCCGTGGATTATGGTGCAAACAGTATCCCGTGACCGGCTAAAGCAGCAATTAGCGGATGATCGTTTCAGAAGAAAAATGAATGAACTGGAAAAGTTAAGTGATCAGCTAAATGATACGCCGGCCTGGTTTCAGAAGACACATCCCAATACCCCGCTTTCCTGTATTGCCTATTTCAGTATGGAGTTTATGCTAAGTGAAGCGCTTCCCATTTATGTTGGAGGTCTGGGCAATGTAGCCGGCGACCAATTGAAATCTGCCAGCGACCTCGGAGTTCCCGTGTCAGCTATTGGGCTGCTGTACCAGCAGGGATATTTCCGGCAGAAAATTGATAAAGATGGTAACCAGCAGGCGATGTTTCCATTTACTGATCCGGGACAGCTTCCCATCACTCCATTACGATTACCCAATGGCGAATGGTTGCGATTAAAAATATCTTTGGCAGGTCATACGGTTTGGCTGCGTACGTGGCAGGTGCAGGTAGGGAGGGTGAAATTGTATCTCCTTGACAGCAACGATGTGGTGAATTTGCCTGAACATCGGGCAATAACCAGTGAGATTTATGGTGGTGGCCCAGACATGCGCATCAAACAGGAAATCCTGTTAGGAATAGGCGGATGGAAATTATTGCGGGCATTGGGTATACAACCCGAAGTATGTCACATGAATGAAGGCCATGCCGCCTTCTTAACTTTGGAACGTGCCAATGACTTTATGAAAGAAAACGGTGTTTCATTCGAGGCTGCGCTGGCTGTCACCCGTGCCGGAAATTTATTCACTACGCATACCGCTGTTGCTGCTGGTTTTGACCATTTTAATCCGTCGCTGATGTGGCAATTTTTTGGCGACTATGCCAAAAATGAATTAGGAATCGAATTCAACGATCTGATGGCTCTCGGTCGTATCAATCCCTTTGATACCTCGGAAAGTTTTAACATGGCTTATCTGGCTGTTCGTGGTAGTGGTACGGTGAATGGCGTAAGCCGTTTGCATGAAGATGTCAGCAGGCATCTCTTCAGCGTCCTTTTTCCACGGCAACCCATACATGAAATTCCAATCGGCCATGTTACTAATGGTGTGCATATGCCAAGCTGGGATAGCATCTTTGCTGATAAAGTTTGGACAGATGCCTGCGGTAAAGACAGGTGGAAAGGGGAGTTGGAGACTTTAGAACAAGAAATTAATAAGATACCCAATGAAACACTCTGGCAAATGCGCAATGATTCCCGTAATGAACTGGTTAATTTTACCCGGAAAAGATTTGCTACGGAATCAGATGTATCAGGCCAGTCTCCTGAATTTATTGAGATTGCAAAACATATATTTAATCCCAACACCTTAACGCTGGGTTTTGCCCGTCGGTTTGTTCCGTATAAAAGACCGGATCTTTTGTTGCATGATGAAGAACGATTTGTGCGCATACTTACTAACCGCGAACATCCGGTACAGTTAGTTATCGCCGGCAAAGCGCCCCCATTCGATGAGTCAGGAAAAACATTGATCAGAAAATGGATCCAGTTTATACAAAAGCATAATTTATATAACCATGTTGTTTTCCTGAGTGATTATGATATGCTGCTCACAAGGCACATGGTGCAGGGAGCAGATGTTTGGGTGAATACACCGAGGCGGCCATGGGAAGCTTCCGGAACCAGTGGGATGAAAGTGCTGGTTAATGGAGGGATTAATTTATCTGAACTGGACGGTTGGTGGGCGGAAGCTTACACACCTGAAGTGGGCTGGGCATTGGGCGATAAACAGGAACATGGCGAAGACCCTGCCTGGGATGCAAGAGAAGCGGAAGCCTTATACGATATATTGGAAAAGCAGGTGGTTCCCGAATTTTATAACCGCAATGAAAAAGGGATTCCTGAACAATGGATAGGAAGGATGCGCAAAAGCATGGCAATGCTAACGTCACATTTTTCCGCTAACCGCGCAGTCAGGGAATACACAGATAACTTTTACCTGCCTGCTGCTGATAACTATAAAAAAAGAGCCGCAGAAAAAGGCGCTGCCGGCAAAAAGATAGAGCAGGCGCATCATGACCTTCAACAGCAATGGAATCACATACAATTTGGAGAAGTGTATAGCGAAGACAAAGACAACGGACACCTTTTTCGGGTACAGGTAAAACTCAATGAATTGAACCCTGAAAATATTTTGGTTAAACTCTATGCAGATGGAATTAATGGCACTGGACCGATTAAAATAATAATGAGACCAGTTGCCGATGCTGCAGGTGATGGCATGAAAGAATATAATGCGCAAGTGGACAACTCCAGGCCTGCAAGTGATTATACAGCCTGCATCGTTCCGAATTACGAAAACATATCAGTGCCTTTGGAAGATAACCTTATCCTTTGGCAACACTGATAATTATTGGCAAACATACCAGTAGTTTATTGTAGGTTATAATAATTGAATTGAAATGAATAAATCTAATTTGTATAATATCACTTCTTCCCACTCTCCTTTTGGAGAGGGTCGGGGTGAGGCCTAAAAAAAAATATTAAATGCATCATAAAAACAAGATTACAACGCTCTTCCTGGATATTGGTGGCGTTTTATTATCTGACGGATGGGGTCCTGCATTCAGGCAACTTGCGGCGGAAAAATTTCATTTGGATTTAGCTGAATTGGAAGAGCGGCATAACATCATGTTTATTACCTATGAAGAAGGAAAAATAACTCTTGAAGAATATCTTGACCACGTCGTGTTTTATAAAAAGCGGGATTTTTCATTTAATGAATTCCGGGACTTCATGGTCTCTTTAACCACACCTTATCCGGACATGATCGCATTTATAAAAAAATTAAAAGTACAGAACAAATTAAAAGTAGTTGCTGTTAGTAATGAAGCAAGAGAATTAAATGCATACAGGATACAAACATTTCAATTAAACAGCTTCATTGACTTTTTTGTATCCTCCTGCTACGTTCATGTCAGAAAACCGGAGATAACTATTTTTAAAATGGCACTTGATATGGCACAGGTTTCTTCAGAAGAAGTTGTGTTCATCGACGACGTGCAGATATTTACAGACATCGCGACGGATTTAAAAATCAAAAGTATCCACCACACTGACTGGCAACCAACTTCAGAAGCCTTAGCTGATATGGGCCTGTTAATTGAAAATAATAAATTAGTCCATGCCTGAAGATGAAAGCATACTAACCATTAACGGAGGATCCTCCAGCATTAAATTTTCTTTATACAAAATTGAAGAGCCGTTAAAACAAATGTTTGTTGGGCAGATAGAAAGCATCGGTACAAAAGAAGCAAAGCTTAGCTCTAATAATTCCGTTTCTGAAGAAAAAAATTCTATTCCCATTAAAGCTAAAGACCATAGTGAGGCTGCCGAACACCTCATTGACTGGCTTGGAAAACAGGAAGGCTTTGGTTCCATAAAAGCAATCGGTCACCGTATCGTTCATGGCATGAGTCATACTGAGCCTGAAATAATTACTCCTGAATTATTAAAGGAATTAAAAAAGATTAGCGCCTACGATCCCGACCATTTACCCGAAGAAATAAGATTGATCAAAGTTTTTGCTAAACGTTACCCCTTATTAAAACAGGTTGTTTGTTTTGATACTTCCTTTCATACCTCTATGCCAAAGGTTGCAAAATTATTATCTATTCCCCGTCGCTATTATGAGAAAGGAATTCAACGATATGGATTTCACGGGCTTTCCTATTCTTTCCTAATGGAAGAATTACAACGCTTAGCAGGACGTGACATTGTAAATGGGAAAGTGATATTAGCACACCTGGGAAGTGGCGCAAGTCTTGCGGCGGTTAAAGATGGGAAAAGTCTTGACACCAGCATGGGATTTACGCCGGCTTCCGGTTTACCAATGAGTTCACGTTCAGGTGATCTTGATCCTGGTGTTGCCTGGTATTTAATGCAGTTTGAAAAGCTTGGACCGAAAGAGTTTAATCATTTAATTAATCATGAATCAGGCCTTTTGGGTATATCAGAAAAGAGTTCAGACATGCGGAAATTGATAGAAGTAGAAGATACAAACAGTTTTGCCAAAGACGCAATCGAACTGTTTTGTTATCAAACAAAAAAGTGGATCGGTTCCTTTGCCGCAGTTCTTGAAGGATTGGACACGTTGGTATTTTCCGGCGGCATTGGGGAACATTCACCGGAAGTAAGAAGTAAAATATGCGATGGCCTGGAGTTTTTAGGAATTGAATTATGTGAAATAAAAAACATGAATAATGAAGCTATTATTTCGGCTGAGATAAGTAAAGTGAAGGTTCGTGTTATTAAAACAAATGAAGAGTTGATGATCGCAAAAATGGTTAGCAACGTTTTGAATTACTCACTTAAAAGTGAATGAATGAGCATAAAATAAAATCAAAAGATGAAATGTGTGAATGATATAACTATTATCAGTAATTGTGTAATAAATAAATAAGCTACAGAGTGTACCTTTCTATTATTAATAAAATCACTTCACAACTGAACGAAAAAATAATAATGAAAACACTATAAACAATAGCATTGGCAATCACTTTGATGGAAACAGCTAAGTGGGACATCAGTATGATGTCCGGAATGGTTGAAATGATGAACGCAAATCCACAAATGATGCAGATGATGCAAAACAAAGCAGGCAATAGCAAGATGAACGGTATGCAAACGATGCAAGGCATGAAGCACTAATCTCACTATTCATGTCTATGCTTTAAAATTTTAAAAAAATAGAATTATGATACACAATAACGAACATTATTATCTCTTGGGAATGCACGGGGGCTGGGGGATTTTTATTCTTATCGTTGTTATATTAATAGTAGGCTGGGCTATCTGGTCCCGAAAAAGAAAATGAACAATATTTTGCGTGGCGTGATCCCGCAAGTTTGCAGGATCCCCATCGCCACTTTCAACGAGGTGACCCTTTAGAACTTCAAACGGAATCATAAGTAATAATCAATTTTATATAAAACAAACTTTAAAAAAACAGTATGACGATTCAAATAAATACAGATAAAAATCTAAGTGTGCATGAAGCATTCGAAGCTCAGTTAGATGGTTTGCTTTCAGAAGAATTAAGCAGGTTTAGCGAGCACATCACCAGGCTGGAAGTCCATCTTTCAGACGAGAACGGAAATAAACAGGGACAAAATGATAAAAGATGCTTGATTGAAGCTCGTCTCGAAGGAAGACAGCCAATTGCAGTTACAGCCAATGCCAACGACTATGAGCTTGCAGTAAGTGGCGCAATTGAAAAACTGAAAGCTTCGCTGAACACTATTATGGGAAAATTAAAACATCATTAAAATAATGAACAATTAACAACGAGATTATTTACTCCAAATTTTAAATTAACTAATTAAAGTAAGACTAAAATGGAAACAGAAATGATGCACCCTGAAGCAAAGGAAACTTTATCCCCTTCATTGTTGCAAAAGATGAATGCCTACTGGCGTGCTGCCAACTATCTTTCTGTAGGTCAAATATATCTTTATGACAATCCGCTATTGAAAGAGCCGCTAAAACTGGAGCATGTAAAAGCAATGGTATTGGGCCATTGGGGCACTACACCCGGACAAAATTTTATCTACGTACACCTAAACCGCATCATTAAAAAGTATGATTTAGATATGTTCTATATCGCAGGCCCCGGTCATGGTGGTCCTGCAATAGTGGGTAATGTTTATCTTGAAGGTACCTGGAGTGAAGTATATCCAAACGTAACACAAGATGAGGCAGGATTAAAAAAACTCTTCAAGCAATTTTCTTTCCCCGGAGGCATTTCAAGTCATGTGGCGCCTACTACACCGGGCTCTATTCACGAAGGTGGAGAGTTAGGTTATTCTTTGAGCCATGCATTTGGCGCCGCATTCGACAATCCGGATTTGATCGTTGCATGCGTTGTTGGTGACGGCGAAGCAGAAACCGGTCCCTTAGCCACCGCATGGCAATCTAATAAATTACTGAATCCAATTACTGATGGAGTTGTTCTGCCAATTCTTCATCTCAATGGTTACAAGATCAGTAACCCAACTATATTAGCAAGAATTGAAGATGATGAACTGGAGCAATTTTTTCGTGGTTGTGGATGGACGTCCCATTTCGTCGAAGGTGATGATCCTGAAACCATGCATCAACTAATGGCAGCTACGCTTGATGAAGTAATTGATGATATCCATCAAATACAAAACAATGCAAGAAGTAACAACGACAACACGCGCCCACGCTGGCCAATGATCGTTTTGAAATCACCCAAAGGATGGACCGGGCCGAAGGTGGTAGATGGCCTGCATATTGAAGGCACTTTCCGTGCGCACCAGGTTCCTATTATTGTGGACGCAGAACATCCTGATCACGTCGCACTCCTGGAAAGTTGGATGAAGAGCTATAAACCAGAAGAATTATTTGACGAAAAGGGAGCGCTAAAACCCGAACTGGCAGAACTGGCACCTAAGGGCAATCACAGAATGGGCGCTAATCTTCATGCGAATGGAGGCATTCTTTTAAAAGATTTGCGGATGCCGGATTTTCATGACCATGCCGTACACGTTCCTTCACCGGGCGCTGTAAAGGGACAGGATACCATGGTACTTGGAAAGTTTCTGCGGGACGTTGCAAAGCTTAATAATGATGAGCATAATTTCCGCGTATTCGGTCCTGATGAAACATTGTCAAATTTGCTCGGAGCAATTTTTGAAACAACCAATCGCCAGTGGGATGATGCAACGGAAGAGTATGATGAATTTTTGGCGCCTACGGGGCAAGTTGTTGACTCTATACTAAGCGAGCATCAGTGTGAGGGTTTCCTGGAAGGGTATTTATTAACCGGAAGGCATGGATTGTTTAATAGTTACGAAGCGTTCATCCGTATCGTTGACTCTATGTTTAGTCAACATGCCAAATGGCTGAAAGTATGCCTGGAACTACCCTGGCGCAGGAAGATTTCATCGCTGAACTATTTATTGGCGTCGCACGTATGGCAACAGGATCACAATGGATTTACGCACCAGGATCCCGGCTTTTTGGGTCATGTTATTAATAAGAAAGCAGATGTGGTAAGAGTCTATTTACCACCAGATGCCAACTGCCTCTTATCTGTTTTTGATCATTGCCTGCGCAGCCGTAATTATGTAAACGTGGTGGTTGCCGGTAAACATGCATTACCACAATGGCTTACGATGGATCAGGCGGTCATTCATTGTACCGAAGGAATCGGCATCTGGCAATGGGCAAGTAACGACCAGAACTCAGAACCTGATGTGGTGATGGCTTGCTGCGGAGATACACCTACATTGGAATTGCTTGCAGCCGTGTCAATATTACGGGAACACCTTCCTGAAGTTAAAGTAAGAGTGGTGAATGTAGTTGACCTGATGAAACTGCAATCTGCCTCAGAGCATCCGCATGGTTTAAACGATGACGATTATGATGCTATTTTCACCAAAGACAAACATATCATCTTCAACTTTCATGGTTATCCATGGCTGGTTCATCGTCTAACTTATCGAAGAACAAACCGAAATCTTCATGTAAGAGGTTATAAAGAAGAAGGAACAATTACTACACCATTTGATCTACGTGTGCAGAATGATATTGACCGCTTTCATTTGGTCATTGATGTGATTGACCGTTTGCCACATTTAGGAAGCAAAGGCGATTACCTGAAACAACAATTAAAAGATAAGTTAGTTGAACATAAAATTTATGTGCATCAACATGGCAAGGATTTGCCTGAAATTCTTAACTGGAAATGGAAGGTAACGGAACCGGGTATGTGAAATTTAAAAAATGGCCTTACAAGTCCATATCAAAATTATTACGGCATTAATAGCAGGAAAATTAATCATAAAATTTAAACATAATGACAACAAAAAAAAACTTAGGCATCTGGATGGATCATGCGAGCGCACATGTAATGGAAATTGCTGACCCTATTGTAACAAGAATTATTGTATCAGAATCAACACCTGAGGAAAAAGAGAAAACATTGCAGAAGGGAGAAAGCATGATGCACAATAAAGAGCAACAACAACAAGGCGAGTATTACAAATCATTAGGTGAGACCATAAAAAATTATGATGATGTATTGTTGTTTGGTCCTACTGATGCCAAAGCAGAGTTATTAAATATTTTGAAGGCAGACCTCAGCTTTTCGAAAATTAAAATTGAAATAAGACAAACTGATAAAATGACGGAAAACCAGGAGCATGCATTTGTAAGAGAATATTTTTCAAAAAACTGAGATGGATTAGCAGTTGACTTTAAAACATAGGCAATGAATAAGAAAATTTTAACGGACACGATTAGCCGCTTATTTGCAGATAGTAAAGGTTTGCTGACTATGGATGAAAGGTAGAAAGCATCTTCTACGGACAAAATATACTACGGCACAAAGAAAAAAAATATTCCTTTTTCAAGAAGCCACATACAGCTTTGCGAACAAAATACATAATCCTATAAATTAAATTGTTCCTTTTTCTAAAAATAAAAAAGATAACAGCCATGTCACATGCCGATTTTAAATGCAACGTCACTCACGCTTCAGCCAACTTACCTCATTTTTGGGAGCACACAGTCGGCAGCAGCCATGCAACGATGACTTTGCGTGCAGATTGGCAAAAACAATTAACACGCTGCAACAGGGAACTTGGTTTCAGGCATGTGCGCTTTCACGGTGTACTTTCTGATGATATGGGCACGCTCGTAAATGAAGAAAACGCCTTGGTTTATTCCTTCTTTAATGCAGACCAGATTTGTGATTTTTTACTTTCCATTGGTATGCGGCCTTTTATGGAATTGTCATTTATGCCCGATGCAATTGCTTCCGGAAATGATACTGTTTTTCTCTACAAAGGGAATGTTACTGCGCCCAAAGATTATGATGATTGGGAAACACTGATAAATAAATTGGTGGAACATTGGGTGCAGCGCTATGGCTTGCCTGAAGTGAGCCAGTGGTTTTTTGAAGTGTGGAATGAACCTAACCTTAATGCCTTCTGGAAAAAAACACAGGCAGATTATTTTAAACTATATCATCATACCGCCAATGCTATTAAAAATGTACACAAGAATTTAAAAGTAGGCGGCCCCGCTACTGCCGACAATGCATGGATAACCCAATTCATTGAATATTGTGATAAGAATGAGGTACCTGCCGACTTTGTCTCAACCCATCATTACCCTACAGACGCTTTTGGTAAACCGGGCGATGATACGATTACCCAGCTTTCTAAAAGCAAGCGAAGTGTGCTGCAAAAGGAAGCAAAGAAGGTAAAAAAACAAGCGCTGGGAAAACCGGTATATTATACGGAATGGAGCACCTCTTCGAACCCTTTTGATGAATTGCATGATATGCCCTATGCTGCCTGCTTCATCATTAAAACAGTAATTGAAGCAAATGGAATTGTGGAGGGATACAGCTACTGGACATTTTCTGACATTTTTGAAGAAAATTATTTTTCATCTATTCCTTTTCACGGTGGGTTTGGCCTGATGAATATTTATGGAATTCCCAAACCTGCCTACCGTGCTTACCAACTGTTGCACAGGCTTGGCGATGAACTATTAAAAGTTACGGGGAAACATGAGACGGTTGATGTTTGGATGATGCGTAAAAAGGATACCATAAATATTATGATTACCAACTGGGCGTTGCCACTTCATCCGATAAAAACAGAAATAGTAAAAGTGCAATTAGTGAATATTAAAAAAGTAAAGGCTTCCTTTATAGAAAGAATTGACGATGACCATGCTAATGCGAGAAAAACGTGGAAAAATATGGGCAGCCCCGGAAGCCTTAAACCTAATGAAGTGTCCGCATTGGAGATAGCCTCTGCCCTTATAATGGAGCCTTTCGCAACGAGGCAGGTAAAAGGTTCGGTATTTGTGGAGGTAACAGTACCTCCGCCGGGAGTCGCTTATATAACATTAGAAACTGAATGAAAGAACCAATAAAATCTCAGGAATCAAAATATACTAACCCTCAAGGTCCGGATGAAGAAATGCTTAGTGTTTTGCAACGCGAAACTTTTGCTTATTTTCTAAAAGAAGTGAATAAAAAAACAGGGTTGATAGCCGATAAAACCCAGCCGGGATCCCCATCAAGTATTGCCGCAACGGGCCTGGGACTTAGTTGTTATATAGCAGGAATTGAACGGGGATTTATATCACGGGCTGACGCGATAAAAAGAACGCTTACCGTTTTAAGATTCTTCTATAATAGTCACCAGGGCACCAAGGCCGATGCTACAGGATACAAAGGATTTTATTATCACTTTCTTGATATGGAAACCGGAAAACGGGTATGGAAATGTGAAATATCTACGGTGGATACTGCTATATTATTAGCTGGTATTTTGACGGCAAGATATTATTTTACGGGTGAAAATAAATCGGAAATTGAAATACGCAAACTTGCTGATAAACTCTACGAACGGGTAGATTGGCAATGGGCATTAAACGGAAAAGATTCTATTTCACATGGATGGAAACCTGAATCAGGCTTTCTTCGTTCCCGTTGGAATAAGCAATATTGTGAGGCGCATATTATTTATATACTGGCGCTTGGTTCACCAACTTTTCCAATTAATTCTAACGGATATAAAAAGTGGATATCCACTTTTGAATGGATAAAACTTTACGACATAGAATGCATTTATGCGGGTCCGCTCTTTATTCACCAGATGTCTCAAATATGGTTGGATTGCAAAGGCATCTCTGATGATTTCAACAGAAAGATTGGTATTGATTATTTTGAAAACAGTCGCCGTGCCACGCAAATCCAGCAACAATATGCCATTGAAAATCCATTAGGTTTTGCTCATTATGGAAAAAATGGGTGGGGATTAACGGCCAGCGATGGACCCGGACCCACTACCCGCAAGATTAATGGCATTAAAAGAAAATTTTATAATTATATAGCCAGGGGCGCTCCATACGGGCCAGACGATGGAACCATATCACCATGGGCCGTTGTCTCTTCTCTCCCGTTTCTTCCGGAAGTTGTGTTGCTAACGATTCGCCATGCGATAGAAAGACGGGATTATGAAAGACGCCATAACTATGGTTTCGATGCCAGCTATAATCCAACCTTTCCGGACAAGCATGGCGAGTTCGGTACCTGGATTTCTGAATGGCAATTTGGGTTAAACCAGGGACCGGTTATTTTAATGATTGAAAATTATAAATCAGGATTAATATGGGATATTATAAAAAAATGTCCACCTGTTATAAATGGTTTACGTCGGGCGGGTTTTAGCGGTGGCTGGTTGGACAAAGTTTCATCAAATGCTTAAGGTGGCTTTGTGTTAGCTGCAGGAGATCGCGATGACTTTCTATACAATTAAAATTATAAAATGAAATTTCAATGATTCCCCATTTTACCCCTGCAGAAAAGGCAATGCATTATCCTGAAGACAGGCGCTTTTTCGTAAGATTAAAACCATACATGCTATTTATAATTGGTATGGTACTTTTAGGTTCCATCATCATTGCATGGATACAATATTTATTTTTTGGTTTACCTCCGGATCCATCTTTAGCTTTTTCTCCGGTGGCTTTACCAGGCCAGCCTTCAGGTTTTCCGATGTGGATCAATGTAAGCCATTGGGTAAATTTCTTTTTTTTGATTTTAATTATAAGAAGCGGCCTTTCTATTTTAGTGGATCATCCAAGATTGTACTGGAATGACGGATGCGGCCCCGATACCCAATGGATTCGGTTCACGCCGAAAAAGATTCCGTTAGATAAAGTATGGACGGCAAAGCAGGATTCCCGTTATATCAGTCCTGTAGTGGGTTTACCGGGTTATCGCCATACGGTAGGTATCGCAAGATCATGGCATTTTCTTACCATTCCGTTTTTTATTTTAAATGGAGTTATTTTTATTTTTCTTTTACTTTATACTGATCAGTGGAAACGTTTGGTACCAACGTCGTTGCAGATAATCCCTGATAGCTGGAATGTATTTGTACACTACGCCACTTTTAACATGCCCTTTGAACCCAACGGATTCTATCATTTTAATGCTTTGCAGCAACTTTCTTATTTCGCCGTGGTATTTGTAATGGCGCCTTTAGCAATGTTAACCGGCCTCGCCATGTCGCCGGCTATTGACAGCCGCTTTCCATGGTATCCCAAATTATTTTTCAATCGCCAGACGGCAAGATCTTTTCATTTCCTGATCATGTTCGCTTATGTAATTTTTATCATCGTTCACGTATCGCTTGTAGCCTTAACCGGTCTTAGTAAAAATATGAATCATATCATACTCAACAAACCCAATGATACTTCATCAACCGGATTGTGGGTAGGGATTGCCATTATTTTATTTGTAATAGGATTTAATATGCTGGCTTATTGGATATCATGGCGGAGACCACGGTCGCTTCAATACCTGGAGAAAAAAATAAATGTATCGCTATGGCGTAAAACGATCAATAAATTCAAGCCTAAAAAATTTTATACCAAAAAAGATATCTCTCCCTATTTCTGGCCCAATGGAACGATGCCTGTTTCCAAAGAATGGAAAGATATGGTAGCCAATGATTTTAAAGATTATAAACTTAAAATTAGTGGCCTGGTTGAGAATCCTGTTGAACTCTCATTAGATGATTTAAAAAATTTTGAAAAAGAAGAAGATATTAATATGCATAGCTGCATACAGGGCTGGACAGGAATTGCAGAATGGGGCGGTGTGTGCATGAGCAAGATAATAGATTTGGTAAAACCTAAGTCTGAAGCGACTACAGTAGTATTTTATTCGTTTGGCGAAGGTTTATATGGTGGACAGTATTATGATACCGAAACAATGGATAATTGCCTGAAACCTAAATCTATGTTAGCCTGGGAAATGAATTATCAGACTTTGCCTTTAGAACATGGAGCGCCGCTCAGATTACGTATTGAAAATCAATTGGGCTATAAAATGGTGAAGTGGATCAGTACTATTAAGTTTGTTGAAACGTATAAGACAGTTGGAAAAGGGTTTGGAGGCAAAAATGAAGATGATGAATATTTCGGTTTGCTGGCAAATACTTAGAAAAAAATATTTAATGATTCAACGGAAAGTCTATTATAAAAAATTTAATTCCAAACTTGAAATTCAATTTTGCAAACAATGAACCTAAGCAATTGCGCGTTGCTAAAACCAAAAGGCTAAAGTCCTTTCTTCCTGGCATAGCTAATTTGTCCCCCGCTTACTTTTCATTGGTAATGGCAACCGGTATTGTATCTATTGCGGCCTATTTATATAATTGGATATTTCTTTCTAAAACCTTATTTTGGATTAACCTTATTGCCTATATAATACTTTGCTTTTTATTCGCTGCACGCCTGTTTTTTTATAAGAATGAATTTCGTTCCGACTTTTTAGATGACAGAAAGAATATGGGATTTCTCTCATTTACTGCTGCCAATTGCATTATTGGCAACCAGTTTGTTGTGATTGCCGGTAATTATCAATTTGCGACTTACTTTTTTGCTGTCGGTCTGGCATCATGGATATTCCTCATCTACCCCCTGTTTGCAGTCCTAATAGAAAAACGTAATAAACCATCATTAAAAGCCATCAACGGGACATGGCTTCTTATCATTGTATCTACCCAATCTCTTTCCATTTTGAGTGTTCTGTTAGCAACAAACTTTCCTTTGTTACGTGAACAAGCGATCTTCTTCGCTCTTATAATGTTTTTATGCGGTTGTATGTTTTACATAATTGTGATAACTCTTATTATGCACAGGCTTATATTTTTTGAAATCTATGCGAAAGAACTTGGGACTCCTTACTGGATAAATATGGGCGCTGATGCTATTTCTGTCCTTGCAGGAGCTACGCTGATATTGAATGCAGAAAAGTGGCCGTTCCTGGTCGGGATGATTCCATTTCTTAAAGGCTTCACCTTATTTTTTTGGGCTATTGGTACTTGGTGGATACCGCTGATGATTATATTGGGCACATGGCGGCATATTATAAAACATATTTCTTTAAAATATAGTTCGCAGTATTGGGGAATGGTGTTTCCATTGGGCATGTACACCGTTTGCACAGTGAAGTTGTCGCAAGCTGTTGGATTAAAATTTTTAATGGGAATCCCTTCCGTTTTTGTTATAATAGCAATAGTTGTATGGGCAGTAGTTTTTATCAGTATGTTATATGACGTTGGTTGTAGCATGCGAAAAGTTGTAACAATTTTTAAGTAATTCAATTTTGCAAACAACTGCTTAATAGCAGGCATTCTGTTTGGTTTTTACTATCTACTTATAGATCGATCCATGGCTACTGATTTTCAATTCCCAAAGGCAGGAAAACTGGGGCCGTATGCAGCGGTATTCTGTTTCTCCATAGGAGTGCTGATAAGTACTTTTGTGTTTAATACTATCCTGATGAAAAAGCCTGTAGAAGGAATGCCACTTCACAGTAAAGATTATTTCAACGGAAGCAAACGGGATCACTTATTGGGCGTGCTTGGTGGAGTAATATGGTGTACAGGATTCATGTTGAGTATCCTGTCTGCCGGAAAAGCAGGTTTTACTATTTCATTCGGATTAGGATAGGGAAACGCAATGATTGCAGCTATATGGGGAATCGTAGCGTGGAAGGAATTTCACAATGCACCTCCCGGAACATTCAAATTTCTATTTTTCATGTTCGCCTGTTATATTCTTGGATTAATACTTATTGTTTTATCCAGAAATGTTTGAATTGTGTAAGCTCGATGTCCTGCAAGAAAAAATATCTATCTTAAAGGCAACGTCATTCTATATATTTACTCGCATAAATCCACTCCACCATCAGTATCCCATCGTGATATACTTTTCTTTGATTCTTTTTCAGCCTTCGTTGCAGAAAAAGGTTTCTGAGTTTTATTTTCATCCGGTTCTTTTTTCACTTCTGTTGATTTCTTTCCGACATTAACTTTTCCGGTATTTTCACCAGGTTCTTTTTTTATTTCGTTTGAAGATTTCATAAAGGAAGTTTTTCTAAATTTACTAAAATTAAATTTACTTTTTTTAAAAACTGACTCAAATCATTTATTCGTTAATTGAGCACATTGTTTGTCATTTAAAAACGAAAGATTATTGCAGGACAGTAAAATGATAATTAATTAAGTATCTGTCATCAAATCAAGATATTCATCGTCTTCGTTTTTACCACCTTCACATTTACCAGTTTTTTTATAAGTTTCTACAAATTCAATAGAGCTGATCCTTTTTAAATCCCATCTGGTTTTCTACGCGTAACCTTATTGGCGCGTCATGCATTAGTGAGAAGCAGTAGGGGAACGAAATGATCGTAGCGTGGAGAGAGTTCCATAATGCATCTGCCTTAATATCCAAACTTTTATTTTTCATGTTCGTCTGTTTTTATTCCTGGGTTAATACTTATTGTTTTATTCGGAAATTTTTGAATTGAGTTCAATAGATTCCCTTTCTTTATTTCGGGAACAAAACAACAGGTAATTTATCGGCATGTACTTTGGAGGATTCTAAGAATAGACAAGGCAATTTTTTAATTTAAAGAAGTTGTTTCAACAATTAAGTTGTCCAATTATTTTCATCATGGATACAATGACTACTCTTTCTGAAATCACAAATGTGCTAAAGGGAAAAGGATATAACATAGATTTTAACTTAAAAAAAAGTTGCATAGAGTGCAGTGGTACCTATTTAAAAATACTCCCTGTTGAATTTATTATAGATAAACATTATCGTTTCGAAGGAATATCAGACCCGGCCGATGAAGCAATTGTATACGCTATTTCTCACCTAAATATAATTTGAACGGTGTGTTGGTAAATGGATATGGGATTCCCAGCGACAAAATTACCTATGAAATGATAAAAGCTTCGAATGAAAAACAAGAGTAATAAACCGGATTTTATAATAGATAATGAATGCCGGAGAATTTTCAGGCTATTAAAATTGATAAAAATTTAAAATGAAAATTAAATATTCAAAGATTAATAAAACCGGAATAGTTAATACATTTTCATAAACCTGCTAAAGAATATTAATTATGGAAGAAAAATTTAATGATTCAACGGAACAACGTCCTGAGGGAGAACGTTCGATGGATGCTAAGCTGGTTACTATTAACCTGCCGTTATTTATAGAACAAATTAAACAGGAATCTACCTGGAAAGAGAGCGACCGGAATGCCATAACTGTTTTCAAAACCAATGGATTGCGGATTGTGTTGATTGCATTACATGAAGATGCAGAAATGGTGAATCATAATGCTAACGGCCTTATTAGTGTACAAGTGCTGGAAGGCAAGCTTCAATTTAATACAGACCACCAATCTGTTGAATTAAATAATGGGCAAATGCTTGCGTTGCATGAACGAATTCCACATAGTGTATTGGCAATAAAAGAGACAATTTTTCTGCTAACACTTACGACCAGATTGGCAACAAAATAAAATTGTTTTGCAAGATGCAGTTCAACCCATTCAAATCAAATAATGATACAGAAATTGAATTAAAAGAATAAAATAAAAATCAATGTTAAAAGAGTATAGAAAGCGTCTACTTTGTTGATCGCTCATTTTATGTAACATTTTATCTTTAAATATTAAAAATAATGACACAAACTATTATCATGGCTATTCAGGTTTTACCCAGAATAAAAGATGGAAATACTTCGGTCTTAATAGACAAGGCTATAAAAGAAATTAAGCAGTCGGGAGTGAAATATCGAATTGGTCCGTTTGAGACCGTCATGGAAGGCAATTATGAAAAACTGATGCAAGTCATTGAGCAGGTGCAGCAAACCTGTTTTAATGCAGGTGCTGATAAAGTGCTCGTTATTGCTAAAATCGAACGACGCAAGGAAGGAGATATAACCATAGAAGAGGTTATGGGAAAGTACGGCGGATGAAAACTACTTCACCTATGTTTATATAATAATCGTTTACATCCTATACCTCGTTTGCATCCATTATCTATCTTGACCTTTGGCGCCGTCATTTATCTTTCAGGAAAAAATGGTAAAGCCATTATTTTAGAATAAAATTTGAAGTAAACCAACCTGCCTGAGCCGCAGACAGGCAAATTAACCAGATTCCTATTTCTCTTTTTATTTGAATCGTACAAAACTATTTATTTTATGGGTATAACTGTTATGCATACATGATTCTGTAGCGGACTCGCGACCCATGAAAACTTGAGAAACTCATTAATTTACTCTTTGCGAAGTATAGGTATCAGTCATTGCTCAAAGCATCCCATATTTGTTATCGTATAAGTGTGTGTAAAAAAGAGAATGTCTTTTCAGTGAGATCAGCACTTGCGTTATATCTTATCATTATCTCAAATTGCCTGGAATAAGAATCCATTCATTATAACTAATAGAACCTTTTCTTGCATTATCGCCAGGTACCAATGATTGATCATTGATCATAGTGCCAAAATAAAGTGCCTTGGGATCACCGGTTATCTCACGTTTATCCTGCTTCATGTCCAGGTATATTTTTGCAAATTGGTCCATGCCCAATTTTTCAGGGCCGCCAATTTCAATGATTCCATTGATCGGATCTTTTAAGATAATATCAACCATTGCATCCACCACATCATCAGAAGCGACGGGCTGAAAAAGAGCGGATGACAAACGAATGGTATAGCCGTCAGTTGCCCCTTTTACAATGCCACCGGCAAATTCAAAGAATTGGGTTGAACGCAAAATGGTGTATGGAACTTTAGATTCCCTGATGAGTCTTTCCTGCTCTACTTTTGCGCTGAGATAGCCACTATTGGGCAAACGGTCTGCTCCTACAATGGAAAGTGCAATGTGATGTTTTATGCCAGCTTCTTTTTCAGCTGCAAGAAGATTATGCCCTGAAGTTTTAAAAAACTCCATGACTGCGTTGCCTTCAAACGAGGGCGAGTCGGCCACATCTACTACTTTATCTGCACCGTTTAATGCTTCAGAAAGTCCTTCACCGGTTATGGTGTTTACTCCTGTGCTGCGTGAAGCTGCAAGAACTTCATGCCCTAAGGTTTTTAATTTACTTACTACTTTGGACCCTATCAGGCCGCTGCCGCCGATTACTACTATCTTCATATTTTTTGATTTTAACCGATTCTGTTTGGAACCGTTTGTTGGGTAATTAATTTCATTATTGTTCGACTAAATTTTTAAATAAAGCGTGAGATTTTCTCACAATTTTTAGTTAGGTTGTAGTTCTCTACACAAACAATGTAACTATGGATAAAGTTAATACATTAGCCGGACACCAATAACTCTATACTTGCGTTTGCTCACTCTTATTCTTACAGGCACGCTTTTTGAGCGAGCTCTTTTACTTAAAGAAACCTCAAATCCTCGTTTCGATTAATCTGCGTTTTCGGGATTCTTTATTTTTCATTTCAATTATTAAAAGATTTTTATGGCAAAGCAAGTAAGCGATTTTATGATTGAAAGATTGTTGGAAAGGAACATAATTAATCCCTAAAATGAAAGGAAAAATAAAGTAATTAAACACTATAAAACGAAATAAAATGTCAAAAGAAAAAAGCACATTCAAAACAATCCCTGTTGGTACATCGGTAACCTGGCATTACAGAAGCGCCATCGGACATGGGACAGTGACAGATGTTCATAAAATGGGCACTAATGCAGACAATACAATGTATTCTATTAAAGAAACAGACCATCATCCAGGTGAACCTGAAATTTTGCATCATACTGGAAAAGCACTATCGATAGTACAAAAGGATAAGTAAAACCAGGTTGGCGTCTGTCTATTAATGCCGCATAGATTAAAGAAGAAATCGAAATTCTGAATATTTCCTGTCCGAAAGACACAGTCAGGAGGGGTTTATTTATGACTGATAATAATGAAAGATAGTCTGTAAAGAGAAAAATTAATTTAAGTAAAATAAAATTAAAAATTTTCGCATGTTAAAAAGATAGGAACAGCGATTGCACCGGTCTCGTAAATAAATTTTATAGTTAATGAAATTGTAAACAAATAAAACATAGACAAATGAACCAGAAAACCGCAATCAATTTTATTGAAAATCAGGATTGGCTTGGTGATGCAGGAGATGCAATCCAACCTGTCATAATCAACGCCTTCAAAGCCGGGGGAGAAACCGGACAGAAAATTAAAAATTTTCTACATGGCACCTGGCTTGGCCATCCGTTACATCCTGTACTAACCGACATTCCTATTGGCTCTTGGACGTTAGCCGCGGTTTTAGACGGAATAGAACTTGCGGGAAATGATGACTATAAATCCGGCGCTGATGCAGCCGTTGCCATCGGAATTGCAGGCGCATTGGGATCAGCAGTTACCGGATTAACCGACTGGACAGGAACGACAAAGAAAAGGGCTAAAGTCGGCCTGCTGCATGGAATATTAAATCTTACAGCCACAGGTCTTTATGCTACTTCATTAATTCTGCGCCGTCGCAAGAATTCACGTGGTGCAGCCATCACTTTTGCGATGATAGGATATGGAGTTACAACGGTCGCTGCATATCTGGGCGGTCAACTTGTTTATAGTGAACAAACGGGCGTTGACCACACAGCAACAGCGGCGGAATATCCTGAGGATTTTATTGCTGTTCTTCCCGAAAACGAATTAGTAGAAAATAAAATGCGCTGTGTAAAAGCTGGAGAAATCCCAGTTTTATTGGTGCGGGAAAATGGAAACATTTTCGCAATTGCTAATACTTGCTCCCACCTCGGAGGTCCCCTTTCAGAGGGCGAACTGATGGATGACTGCCGGGTGAAATGCCCTTGGCATGGTTCGGTTTTTTCTCTCGAAAATGGAAGTGTAGTGTATGGCCCCGCAACAGAACCACAACCTAAGTTTGATGTGAGAGTTCATAAAGGCCAAATTGAGGTGAAGATTTCAGAAAATTGAAAGAGTAAGGATAATTAAAAAGCAGATCTGGGATACAAAAGACATTCCTGGAAAAGATTTGTTTTTTGGAAAGCATTCAGGTTCAGCAGTGCCATTAACCTTTGAGCATGCTGAGTGTATAAAATTGTGCAGTTCTATAAAAGGAAAAAAGGTTGCTTTGAAAAGTGTTTTATTTTCCTAAAATGAATTCATATAATGATACATATTTGGCCAACTTCTTGATACCTTTTTTTCTTTATCACACTCTATTTTCTAAAAATGAATTTAAGATGATTCTCAATAGCTCAAAAGTTTTCTAAAATAAAAATAAAATAAAATGAACAAAAAACAGTAATCAATTTTATTTAAAATAGTATAAACGTAATCTCATAGTCATACTCTTAAATCTTAAAAAAACGTGTAAAAAATATTTTTCAATCTATAACTTTTAAAAAATCATGGAAACAGTTATTCGCAATCCAATAAAAGTAAATCTGGTAAAACATATTTTACGGTACACCTTTGGTATTCTTCCAATTATTACTGGCCTGGACAAGTTTTCTGATATCCTTGTTAATTGGGATAAGTATCTGGATCCGCTGGTAAAATTCATCCCTTTTGCACCACATACTTTTATGATGATCGTAGGAGTAATAGAAATTATTGCGGGTATTATTGTATTATCAATTCCACGTATCGGAGCTTTCATCGTATCGATATGGTTATTAGGCATAACGATTGTTTTAATATTAGGAGGTTATTATGATATAGCAGCAAGAGATTTAGTATTAGCGATCACCGCTTTTTGTCAGGGCGAATTACATTCATTTCACAGTAAAGAAAACAAAGGAGGAGTACCATTGTGAATGAATTAATATCGCAGGTTCTTCAATCATTTATTTATAAAAAATTAAGAAGATAGCTGTGAAAAGAATTTAGAATAATCCACATAATAATAAATATTTGAATTACTTTTTAAAAACTCTTTTCTTTTAATACACTCTATTTCATTTAAAAAGAAAATTCGTTTTCGATCGCCTAAAACTTTTTAATATAGAAATCACTGTCGATGAAAAATAATCATGAATTTACTAAAGATGTGGGCGATTCTGATGCAGCTCCCAGAAAGGGTTTGATCGCGGGCTCGATTGAAACTGCGGTTATCAATGTTCTTCAAACAATGGAAAGGAAAATTAGTGGAAAGTCTAAAAATTTCGAACGAATTAAAACTTTAGTGCTAAAGAAATTGTTGTTATAGAAGGTTTCCATAAGACACCGGAAATCTACATTCATTTATAAAAGGTGTCTACTTATAAAAATCAGTTATTATGAATCTATCAATACAAATAAGCGATTTCTTAATTGAAAGATTATTGTGATGGAATATTACAGATGGAGTTAGTTGCTGTGAACAGATAGAACAACTTACCTGTCGCAAAGGATTACATGTTGCGCAGGTGTTGCAAATGGACGATGCACGAAATGGAGAATCATATAAAAGCGCAATTGATTTTCCTGAAAAATAATATGGGATGGAATGAAATTGAATCCATCCACGCTTACGGTAAAACGATCAGTGGTAGTGGCCTCTATAATTGGACTGGTTCCAGTTAGTTATTTATTGGCTAATAAAAAGAAAAGCAAAAGAGTTAGAAAATATAGTTATGTAGTAGAATAATGCGAAAGAAAAATAAAAAAGGTACATAAATGCCTGTCTGTCGGACAGACAGGTTTGTTTACTGAAAGAATAATTATTCATTTAAAAAAAAGACGACGTGTTTATATTTTATAATGGTTATTACTTCGGGGGGATGCACATTATTTGGTGGATCATCTGGATACTTTTTATCATCTGGGTTTTTGCTACGCCTTTTTTTTATGGTAGTGTAAGAAACAGAGATACCTCTTATGAAATTCTCAGAAAGCGATTTGCTGCAGGAGAAATAACCAAAGAAGAATACCAGGAAGCCAAAAGGGTTCTTGAAGATCAGTTTCATAAAAGCAAAGAGTAGAGGAATAATTTCCATTTACTTTATTCGTAAGGATGGCATTCTGATTAAATTAACTTTTTTAAAAAATACAAAATGACAAAAAAAAGCACATTCAAAACAATACCTAATGGTACATCAGTAACCTGGCATTACAGAAGCGCCATAGGGCATGGAACAGTAATAGGTATCCATAAAATGGGTACTAACGCAGACAATACAATGTATTCTATTAGAGAAACAGACCACCATCCGGGAGAACCTGAAATTTTGCATCATACTGGAAAAGCGCTCTCTGTAAAAAAGGAATAAAGAGAGAGTATCCTGCACCAATTAATGATAGTTCACCGCGAAAGATGAAAATAGAAATTGCGATTATTTATAAGTTTACTGTGGAAGGAGTATTAAACTATTTTTTATTTACCCGTAAAAATCCATGTAATCTGTGGCTAAAAAAAATTAATTGATTCATTTTAAAAACAAAATATCATGTGGTACTATAATGGTTATTACGGAATGAATTTCATTTGGTGGATCATCTAGATCCTTTTCCTCATCTGGATTTTCGCTACTCCATGGGGCTATCGACGCACGAGAGATACTTCTTACGATGTTCTCAGAAAGCGATTTGCATCAGGCGCAATAACCAAAGAAGAATACCAGGAAGCTAAAAAGGTTCTTGAAGAAGACTTTCAAAATATTTCCAAAGAAAACAAAAGTTAGGCTTTCGGATGAATGATACAGGATAATAGTTCGCAGTATTGGGGAATGGTGTTTCCATTGGGCATGTACACGGTTTGCACAGTAAGGTTGTCACAAGCTGTTGGATTAAAATTTTTAATGGGAATCCCTTCCGTTTTTGTTATAATAGCAATAGTTGTATGGGCAGTAGTTTTTATCAGTATGTTATATACCATGGGTTGTAATATGCTAAAAGTTGAAACAATTTCTGAATAATTCAATTTTGCACTTGCGTTGCAAAAATGAAGTTAATAAGTACCTTGATTGACCAGAGTTGAGCTTTGAAAAAAAATTAAAGGACTATTAAGAATCTTCTTCATTTTTTAAATGTGTGAATGATGTAACATTTTTTCAGAATTTTATAATATGCTATTGAATGAAGAAACTGACCTTTGTAATGGTATGAAATGCAGCTCTTTATTTTAAAGCCTTCAGTGAAAAAAATCCGATCATCTAATTCTGGCTGCCTCACCCACAGGAAAGTTTAGAATTAATAAAAGAAATATAAATAACACCGTTAAAAACATTAACATGGAAAAACAAAAATACGACTACGGAATGATTGGTCTCGGCACAATGGGACGTAACCTCGTTTTTAACATGAACGATCACGGGTATAACGTGATTGGGTTTGATAAAAATTATTCACAGGTAGAAACACTTAAAAAAGAAGCAGGTTCGAGAAATGTATTTGCAACTGCAAATCTTGATGAATTTGTAAACGCTTTGAAGGTTCCCAGGGTCATCATGATGCTGGTGCCCGCCGGAAAAGTTGTGGATGAAGTTATTGCTGAATTAAAACCATTTTTATCTGAAAATGATTTGCTGATGGATTGCGGCAATTCTCACTTTACGGATACCAACAAAAGGAATGAAGAATTGGCAAAATCAACTATTCATTTTATGGGCGTTGGTATTTCCGGGGGCGAACTGGGCGCACGTTATGGTCCAAGCATTATGCCGGGGGGACCGAAAAATGTTTATGAACGTGTGGCTAAAATGCTGGAAGCCGTTTCTGCCAAAGTGAAGGAAGAACCTTGTGTAACATGGCTGGGGCCCGAGTCTGCCGGGCATTATGTAAAAATGGTACACAACAGTATTGAATATGGATTAATGCAACTCATTTCTGAATCATATCATTTATTGAAAGTAGCAGGCGGCATGTCTAATGAGGAACTGCATTCCATTTTTTCAAAGTGGAATGAGGGAATACTGCAATCTTATTTGATAGAAATTACCGGCGATATTTTTATTCAAAAAGATGACTTAACGCCAACCCTCCTCATTGACAGGATACTGGATAGCGCCAAACAAAATGGAACCGGAACCTGGACCTCTGAAGACGCCATGCATTTGCAGGTACCCGTTCCAGTTATTGACGTTGCAGTTTCAATGCGGGATTTATCGGCTTATAAAAAAGAGCGTGAAGCAGCACAGCAAAAAATGGAAGGTCCGGAAATGAAATTCAATGTTGATAAAAATGAGTTGGTGATGAACATGGAGCAGGCGCTTTATTTTTCTATGATCACCGCTTACGCCCAGGGAATGGCACTCTTACAGGTAGCATCCAAAGAATATACATACGGTTTAAACCTGGAAAAGATTGCCGCTATCTGGAGAGGTGGTTGTATCATCCGTGCCTCATTGCTGGAAGATATTCGCACTGTTTTTTCCCAACAACCGGGCTTGTCAAATCTTTTACTGAGCAATACCTTTTCAAAAAAGTTAATGCAATCCCAAAAGGGAATTCGTAAGGTCATTCAAACAGCAGTTGAAACCGGCATACCGCTTCCTGCCATGATGAGCGCATTGGCTTATTTCGACAGTTACAAAAGCGCCTGGCTGCCGGCCAATTTAATACAGGCACAACGCGACGATTTTGGCGCACATACTTATGAACGAAATGATAGAGAAGGAATTTTTCACACACACTGGAACCAAACAAAATAACATGGAATCAACATCAAAAGTAAACCCAACAATTATAGTAATACTTGGCGCCACCGGTGATTTAACCTGGCGGAAACTAATTCCCGCGATTTATAATCTTTGGCTGGACAAATGGATACCGGAGGAATTCGCAGTCATTGGAATAAGCCGGATTAAAATGACCGGTAAACAATTTGAAAAGCGCCTGCATGAAGGCGTTGATAAATTTTCGAGGAGAGGAAAATCAAAAAAAATAGAATGGGATAATTTTGCAAAATGCCTGACCTACCAAATTGGTGAATTCGATGCCGCCAGCACGTACACTGTATTAAAAAAACAATTAGATGGCTATGAAAAAAAATGGAAAGCTGCCGCCAACCGGATTTTTTACCTCGCTGTTCCCCCTGATGCGTTCAAAGAGATTTCAGTTGAGTTGGGACATTCCGGGCTGGCTGAAAATAAATTATTGAGCCGCATCGTGATAGAAAAGCCTTTCGGGCACGACCTGGAAAGTGCAAAGGAACTCAACAGTCTTTTGCATACTATCTTTGATGAATCGCAGATTTACCGCATTGACCATTTTCTCGGAAAGGAAACAGTACAAAATATCCTTGCATTCCGGTTTGCCAATGCATTGTACGAACCGATCTGGAACCGCAATTATATAGATAGCGTTCAAATAACGGTTTCGGAACAATTAGGCGTAGAGAACAGGGGAAATTATTACGAGACCGCCGGAGCACTCCGGGACATGATACAAAACCATCTCCTGCAATTGTTCTGCCTGATTACAATGGAACCGCCGGTTTCTTTTGAAGCTGATGAAGTGCGCAACATGAAAGTGAATGTATTAAATGCCATATTAAAAATAAAGCCTGAAGAAGTAAATCAATATGCCGCACGCGGCCAATATGGCGATGGATGGATAGAAGGGAAAAAAGTGAAAGGCTACCGCCAGGAACCGGATGTAAATAAGGAATCTAACATTGAAACATTTGCAGCTGTGAAATTATTTATTGACAACTGGAGATGGCAGGGCGTTCCTTTTTATCTTCGCACCGGTAAGCGCATGAGTGAAACTATTTCTGTCATCACTATCCAATTTAAACCGGTACCACATCAATCTTTTCCCGCGGAAGTTATTGGCAACTGGCAACCCAACAGGCTTGTTTTACACATACAACCGCACATGGGAATCAGTACGATTATCCAGGCAAAACAACCGGGACTTAAGATGTTATTGTATCCCGTTGATATGCATTTCGACTATAATGAATCCTATACATCAGGAACACCTGAGGCCTATGAAACTTTGTTGTTGGATATTATGGAAGGTGATGCCACTCTTTTTATGCGTGCCGACCAGGTAGAAGTCGCATGGAAAGCGCTGATGCCCATAATCAATTCATGGGCGTCGAATCCTCCCGTCAACTTTCCGAACTATAAAGCCGGCTCTGAGGGACCTGATGATGCAGAAGCACTTATTGCAAAATACGGACACAGTTGGATTTAAGGCAAATGAAAGGAATACGTGCATAGAGCCATTTTAATTGCTGCCGTAAATTTTTTATTTAGAAACACTAAATGAAAATTAAATAATGAAAATATCTCCTTTAGCCGGGAAACCGGCAGAACAAAATATACTGGTCAATATTCCGAGGCTTGTCACCGCCTATTACACCGGTAAACCTGATCCATCAGTTAACGCTGAGAAAGTTTCGTTTGGAACTTCCGGCCATCGTGGTTCTTCATTCAAAAACTCTTTTAATGAAAATCACATTCTTGCCATCACACAAGCCATTTGTCTCTATCGCAACCAACAAAAAACAGATGGTCCCCTGTACCTTGGTTATGATACACATGCATTGTCAGCGCCTTCTTATGCTACCACCATGGAAGTATTGGCGGCAAATAATGTGGAAGTGATGATTGCTAACGGTGATGAATATACGCCTACACCTGTAATTTCACATGCTATCTTAAAATACAATAAGGGACGTAAAACAGGACTTGCTGACGGAATTGTTATTACCCCATCGCATAATCCACCGGATGATGGAGGCTTTAAATACAATCCGCTTAACGGAGGTCCTGCGGAGAATGATGTAACCAACTGGATTGAAAAGAAAGCCAATGAATTGCTGCAGAACAATCTTCAGGGTATAAAAAGAATTTCTTTTGATAAAGCAATTAAAGCGTCTACCACACACCGTTATGATTTCCTGAATAACTACATAAATGATCTTGGGAATATCATAGACATGGATGCGATTCGCAATGCAAAAATAAAAATGGGTGTTGACCCGCTGGGCGGTGCAGGCGTTCATTACTGGGAACCCATTGCCGAACGTTATAAATTGGATTTAACGGTTACCAATAAAATTGTTGATCCCACTTTTAGCTTTATGACGGTTGATTGGGATGGACAAATCCGGATGGATCCCTCTTCTACTTATGCCATGCAGCGGCTGATAGCGATGAAGGAAAATTTTGACATTTCGTTTGCCTGTGACACGGATCATGACCGGCATGGTATTGTAACAAAAAGTGCAGGCCTGTTAAATCCCAATCATTATTTATCAGTGGCCGTTTTTTATTTGCTTCAAAATCGCCCGAAATGGGCAAAAACTTCCGCTGTCGGTAAAACTGTTGTTACCACGCAACTTATTGAACGTATAGCAGCAAAACTAAATAGAAAGCTGTACGATGTTCCTGTAGGATTCAAATGGTTTGTTGATGGCTTGCTTGATGGATCGCTTTGTTTCGGCGGCGAAGAAAGTGCAGGCGCTTCTTTTTCGAGATTAGATGGAAGTGTATGGACAACCGATAAAGATGGATTTATTCCCGCACTACTTTCAGCAGAGATCACCGCTAAAATGGGAAAAGATCCGGGCAAAATATATAATGACTTAACGAAAGAATATGGTGAACCTTTTTATGACCGCATTGAAGCAAAGGCCACGCCGGAACAAAAAGAAAAATTAAAAAACCTATCTTCCGCTGAAATAAAACACAAAGAGCTTGCCGGAGAAAATATTGACAGCTTACTTACAAAGGCACCGGGAAATAATGCGGCCATAGGTGGCGTAAAAGTTGTAACTAAGAATGGTTGGTTTGCAGCACGGCCTTCAGGAACCGAAGACATTTATAAGATCTATGCTGAAAGTTTTTTGAGTAAAGATCATTTGAAAAAAATAATTGACGAAGCGCAAACTATTGTGAATGCTGCATTATAGACGAATTAAAAGAACTTAATGAAATTACAATTAATACCTGCAGCGCACGAACTCATATCTAATATGAGATCCTTTTTTCAGATAAGTGATAAGAACAATCACTCAAATGAAGAACCCCTCAGGGAAGAATTATTCAGTTCCGAACAGATGGAACGTTTTGGCAAAACGCTGGCAGCAAGACATAAGCTAAGTTCAAAGCCAGCGAAAGATCATTTACTCAAACGACTTGCAGACAATGAAACTACTTTGCAGGAAGTTCGCAAGCTTCTCACAGATTCTATCAAAAGAAAATACCAGGTTACTCCCGCAGGCGAATGGCTGATAGATAATTTTTACCTTGTAGAAGAACATATCCGGATTGCAAAAACACATTTCCCAAAAAATTACAGTGAAGATTTACCGCAATTAGCAGATGGGAATTCGTCAGGCCTTACCCGTAGTTATGATATCGTTCTCCAGCTCATTTCTCATAGTGACGGGCGAATAGATATGGACAGCCTGGGTAATTTTGTGAAGGCATATCAAACCATAACTCCATTAAAATTAGGAGAATTATGGTCCATACCGCTTATGCTGCGCCTGGCGTTGATTGAAAATATCCGACGGGTTTCTGCCCGCATCGCTATTGATAAAGTTGACAGAAATCTTGCTGATTACTGGGCGGAAAAAATGATTGCTACTACGGAGAAAGCGCCAAAAAATCTCATCCTGGTGATAGCAGATATGGCAAGATCCAATCCTCCGATTGTAAGCGCATTTGTATCTGAATTAATTCGCCAGTTGCGTGGTAAAGGACCTGACCTTGGGCTGGTGCTTAATTGGATAGAACAGCAATTATCAGGAAGTGGATTAACCAGTACTGAACTGGTAAACGCTGAAAACCAGAAGCAGGCTGCAGACCAGGTTTCCATGAGTAACAGCATTGGAAGCCTCCGTTTGCTCGGTGCAATGGATTGGCGTGAATTTGTTGAAACCCATAGTATTGTTGAACAAACATTATTGGAAGACAATGAAGGAACGTATGGTTTAATGGATTTTACTACGCGTGACCGTTACCGGCATGTGGTAGAATTGATTGCAAAAAAGAGTACTTGTAGTGAGCAGGAAGTTGCCCGGATTGCAATACAGTTAATGCATGAAAATGCCACGGGAAAAAATGATGATCATCGTCCTGCACATGTTGGCTACTATTTGATAGGGTATGGAGTAAGCCAAACAAAGAAAAGGGCAAACATTCGTGAATCAGACGCTGAAAAGATGAAGCACAATATCAGGCTACATGCGTTCCTGTGGTATTGGATTTGCATCCTGTTGATAACATTTTTCATTGGCGGAGTTATTTTATTGATAGCAGATTCACATACAAAGAACACGTGGTTTCTTTTAGCAATTACTTTGCTCACATTGCTTTGCGCAAGCCAGTTGACCATATCGGTTGTCAACTTTTTTGCCACGCTTTTGGTGAAACCCAATTTGCTGCCCAGGATGGATTACTCGCACCAGATTCCTGATAATGCCGCTTCAATGGTTGTCATTCCTGCAATGCTTACGACGGCCGGGGAAATAGACGATTTAGTGGAGGCGCTGGAAGTTCGTTTCCTGGCAAACAGGAATGATAATTTATATTTTGGTTTATTAACTGATTTTAAAGATGCACAGGAAGAAAAGTTATCCGAAGACCAGTCACTTTTAGAAACAGCAAAAAATGGAATTGAAAGGCTTAATAAAAAGTATGAAAGAGAAAATGATGATTTGTTTTTTCTCTTTCATCGCCCGCGAAAATGGAATGCAGGTGAGAAAATGTGGATGGGTTATGAAAGAAAGCGTGGTAAACTTTCTGATTTAAATGCCTTATTAAGAGGTAAGACAAAAGAACATTTCTCTCTTATTATAGGTAACCAAACTATTTTTTCTAAAATAAAATATGTAATTACGTTAGATGCAGATACGCAACTACCGCTTGGTTCCGCCTGGAAATTAATCGGAACGATGGCCCATCCGTTGAACCGGGCCTGGTACGATGAAAGAAAGAAACGCGTAACAAAAGGTTATGGCATTCTGCAACCAAGGGTGACTGTTAGTTTACCGGACATAACCGGTTCTTTATATGCCAGGATGCATGGAAATGAGCCGGGCATTGATCCTTACACCCGTGCATCCTCTGATGTTTACCAGGATTTATTTGGAGAGGGTTCTTATATCGGCAAAGGCATTTATGAAGTAGATATGTTTCAGAAAGTTCTTGATGGAATATTTCTTGAAAACCGCATCCTGAGTCATGATTTGCTGGAAGGCTGTTATATAAGGTCCGGATTACTCAGCGATGTACAATTATTTGAAAAATATCCGACGACTTATAGCGCAGATATGAAAATGCGGATACGTTGGATTCGTGGCGACTGGCAAATCTTTGCATGGATTTTACCATTAATAAAGGGCTCAGACAAACGCTTACATAAAAATCCCATTTCAGCATTATCAAAATGGAAAATATTTGACAACATCCGGCGAAGCCTTGTTCCACCGGCACTTACAGCTTTACTGTTACTGGGATGGATTGTATTGCCGTATCCGTTATTTTGGACCATTGTCGTTTCAGGAATTATTGTTTTTCCGATTTTTATTACCTCACTTTGGGACGCCCTCAGGAAACCGAAAGATGTTGTTTTAAGATACCACATCAAAAATTCCCTCATCAACCTTCGCGATATCACCATAAAAACCTTATTCACATTAATATGTCTTCCATACGAAGCGTATTCGAATGCCAAAGCAATAAGTCGTACTCTTTGGCGCATGTTAATCAGCAGGAAAAAATTGCTGGAATGGAATCCTTCTTCTCATAACGTAAAAACAAATACAAGAAGCTTACGATCATCTTATGTTGCCATGTGGATTGAACCGTTTTTAACGATCGCCATTTTAGCTATTTTAGCTATTTTCTTTCCCGCAAAATTATTAATAGCAGGTCCTGTTCTCATATTATGGTTTATTGCTCCCTTTATTACCTGGTTCACAAGTAAACCTTTAGAGAAACAGGTAACCATACTTAGCGATGAACAAAATATCTTTCTTCATAAACTCGCAAGGAAAACCTGGAGTTACTTTGACCATTTTGTTGTAATTGGAGACAACTGGCTACCTCCCGATAATTTTCAGGAACAGCCTGTTGAACAAACAGCACACCGTACGTCTCCCACTAACATTGGGCTTTCACTACTTGCCAGCTTAACAGCCTGCGACTTTGGCTACATAACGACCGGTGAATTCATTGAAAGAACTACAAATACCTTCACGACGATGGGGGAAATGGAACGGTATAAAGGACATTTTTATAATTGGTACGATACGAAAACATTGAATCCACTGCCGCCGAATTATATTTCAACAGTTGATAGTGGAAATCTTGCCGGCCATTTATTGGTATTGCGACAAGGTTTACTTGCCATTCCCGACCAGGAAATCAAAAGTACACAACTATTCAAAGGCCTGATGGACACCTTGAATATACTCGCTGATAACTGCAATGCACATGACAGCAAGCTCCTGGAACCTTTCGTAATTGAATTGCAAACAGCGTGTAACGTACAGGAATGTACGCGGATTGAAATGAAAAATCAGATTGAATTGTTGGCCGCACATTTCTCGTCGATTTCTGAAAAACTCGGAAATGAACCTGAAAGTGAAACGTACAGATGGAAGCAATTGGTTATTAAAGAGCTTCAACAAATACACGCTCATCTTCAGATTTTTGAACCCTGGGTCTTATTAGCAAGCGCACCGACGAAATTTGTGGAATTGACTTTGATGAATTCAAATTCAACTTTGGCTCAATTATTAAAAACAGCAAATGAATTAAAGGTTGAAGTGAATCGCAAACAAAAAGAGACAAACACAACCGATGAAAACAAGTGGCTTGAATTATTTCAAACTGCTTTGACTGAATCAATTAATAAGTCGGATCAATTAATTACTGCGGCCGAAAGTCTCGCCCGGCAATGTAATGAGATGGCAGATATGGAATGGGATTTTCTTTATGATAAATCAAACCACCTGTTTAGCATTGGATATAACGTTCAGGAACATAGGACAGACGCGAGTTATTATGATTTGCTGGCATCAGAAGTGAGGCTGTGCATTTTTATTTGTATAGCGCAAGGAAAGCTGCCGGAAGAAAGTTGGTTTGCATTAGGGAGGCTACTTACTAACGTTGACGGTAAGCCTATTCTTTTATCCTGGAGTGGTTCTATGTTTGAATACCTGATGCCGCTCCTGGTAATGCCCACTTATGACAATACATTGCTTGATCAAACCTATAAAGCGGCAGTGGAATGGCAAATACAATATGGTAAAAAAACAAACAAACCATGGGGCATTTCCGAATCGTGTTACAATATGATCAATGCTAATTCGAATTATCAATACCGTGCCTTTGGTGCTCCCGGGCTGGGCTTGAAACGTGGCCTCGAGGAAGATGCTGTCATAGCGCCTTATGCATCTGCAATGGCATTAATGGTAGCACCGGAAAAAGCGTGCGAAAACCTTGAACTGCTTAATAAAAAAGGATTAGAAGGAAGATTTGGAATGTATGAAGCCATAGATTATACACCTTCACGTTTACCGCGTGGGCAATCAAGTGCAATTGTTTATTCATTCATGGCGCATCATCATGGAATGAGTTTATTGTCACTGGCCTATTTACTTAGCGACAAACCGATGCAAAAATTATTTGAAGCAGAACCACAGTTTAAGGCAACGCTTTTATTACTGCAGGAAAGAATTCCAAGAGCAACCACTTTTTTTGCACACACAACAGATATCGCAGATATTAATTATGTAGCAAGCGGCCAGGAAACAAGGATCATCAATTCACCGGACACTTCTATACCTAAGGTGCAATTATTATCTAACGGAAGGTATCATGTAATGATCACCAATTCCGGCGGAGGTTACAGTCGCTGGAAAGGCCTTGCTGTTACGCGTTGGCATGAAGATATTACCTGCGATAATTGGGGATCTTATTGTTACGTCCGTGATTTAGACAGTAAAAAATACTGGTCCAATACCTATCAGCCAACACTTAAAAAGGGTGATAAATACGAGGCAGCTTATTCCCAGGGCCGGGCAGATTTTAATACAAAACAAAATGACATAGAGACACGCACTGAAATTGTTGTTTCTCCGGAAGATGATATAGAAATGCGGAGATTACATGTTACCAATCGTTCCGGCATCAGAAAGACGATTGACGTTACCAGTTATGCAGAAGTGGTGCTGGCAAGTGCCGCATCAGATTTGATGGCGCCGGCTTTCAGCAATCTTTTTGTACAAACCGAAATCATTCCTGAGCAACATTCGATCATGTGTACCCGAAGGCCTCGTTCGGCAGAAGATCAATCGCCCTGGATGTTTCATTTAATGGCAACAGAAGGAAAAAATGCTGAAGAAATCTCTTATGAAACCGATAGGATGGCATTTATTGGCCATGGCAATTCTATAGTGAATCCGCAGGCAATGAATAATCCCGGTAAACTTGCCGGCAACCAGGGTTCCGTGCTGGACCCTATTGTTTCGATTCGTTATAAAATTGTGCTGGAACCCGAAGAAATAGCTACCATAGATATGGTCACGGGTGTTGGTGAAACAAAAGAAATCTGCCAGGCGATGATTAATAAATACCATGATAGTAAGGCTCATAAGGATAGGGTGTTTGAGATGGCATGGACACATAGCCAGGTGATGCTCCGACAGATAAATGCTTCCGAGGCGGATGCACAGTTGTACGCACGTCTGGCCAGTTCCATCCTGTTTACAAATGCTTCTTTTCGTGCAGACCCTGCCATACTAATCAATAATCACCGACAACAGTCTGGCCTGTGGGGTTATTCTATTTCGGGAGACTTGCCTATTGTTCTTTTAAAAATTGAAAGCCAGGCTAACATGCAGATGGTAAAACAATTGATACAGGCGCATGCTTACTGGCGTTTAAAGGGACTCATTGTAGATCTCGTTATCTGGAATGAAGCACATGATGGTTACCGGCAGGATTTTCAAAATGATATCCAGGCGCTCATTCCATTAGAATTAAAAGACCGCCCGGGGGGTATTTTTGTAAGAGCTGCCGACCAGATATCTAATGAGGATCGCATATTGTTTCAAACTGTTGCCCGCGTCAATATTTCAGATAGCGGGGGAACGTTGGCGGACCATGTGAACCGTAAATCAATTGCAAAGGTAGTCATACCCCGTATCAGCAAAGACGAAAAATATACCCCTTCTTCAACACCAATTTCATTGCCGAAAGATCTTATCTTTTTTAATGGATCAGGAGGCTTCTCCCCTGATGGAAAAGAATATGTTATTGTTACCGATGTTAAAAGCAAAACGCCGGCTCCTTGGGTAAATGTAATTGCGAATCCAAATTTTGGAACGGTTATTTCAGAAAGTGGATCAGCATATACCTGGACTGAAAATGCGCATGAATTAAGGCTTACCTCATGGAGTAATGATCCTGTGTCAGACACAACTGCGGAAGCGTTTTATATACGAGATGAAGAGAGCGGCCGGTTCTGGTCAACTGCGTTGTTGCCTGCTGGTAGTAAGTCGCCTTACATTATCCGTCATGGTTTTGGGTACAGTGTTTTTGAGCACATGGAAGATGGGATATATTCAGAGATTAGTGTATACGTGGATATAGAATCAACCATTAAATTTATTGTATTGAAAATAACTAACCGATCGGGAAGATCGCGTAAGCTATCCGCGACCGGTTATACTGAGTGGGTGCTGGGCGATAACAGGATGAAAACTGCCATGCATATTCATACGGAAGTGGATCCTGACAGTGGGGCGCTGTTTGCAAAAAATCAATACAATACGGAATTTAACAACAGGGTCGCATTTTTTGATGTGGATTATTTGAAAAAAACGTTTACTGGTGACCGTACAGAATTTATTGGCCGCAATGGAACGTTGCAAAATCCGGATGCCATGTCACGTATCAAACTTTCCGGAAAAGTGGGACTTGCACTGGATCCATGTGCTGCTATCCAGGTGCCATTCTTCGTGGCAGACGGAGAAGAACAGGAAATTATTTTCCGGCTGGGAGCAGGCAAAGATGCCAATGAAGCAAGCACCATTGCCAGGCAATTCCGGGGAACTGGAGCAGCCACTGAAGCATTGAAAAAAGTAAACAAATACTGGGCGGATACCATAGGCGCTCTACAGGTAGAAACACCGGATAAAGCGATTAATCTTATTGCAAATGGTTGGTTAACGTACCAAACACTTTCATCACGATTGTGGGGACGCAGTGGATTTTATCAATCAGGCGGTGCTTTTGGTTTCAGAGATCAGCTACAGGATGTTATGTCCCTGCTTCATACGCGACCTGAACTTGCACGTGAACAAATTTTACTTTGTGCATCACGGCAATTTAAAGAGGGTGATGTACAACATTGGTGGCATCCACCGCATGGCCGTGGGGTGCGTACCCGCATTTCAGATGATTACCTGTGGTTACCGTTTGTAACTTCTTACTATATTAAATTTACGGGTGATATTGAAATATTAGATGCGTCTTCAAATTTCCTTGATGGGCGCCAGCTAAACCAGGGAGAAGAATCTTATTTTGATCTTCCATTGGATTCACACACATCCGCTACACTCTATGAGCATTGCGTTCGCTCCATAAAACACGGACTCAATTTTGGCGTACACGGATTACCGTTAATTGGCACGGGGGACTGGAACGATGGGTTTGATAAGGTAGGCCAGAATGGTAAAGGCGAAAGTGTTTGGCTTGCTTTTTTTCTTTATCAAATCCTTATTCAATTTGCAGACATTGCAATTTTAAATAAGGATGGAGCATTTGCGACAAAATGTAAAAATCAGGCGCAGCAATTAAAACAAAACATTGATAAGAGCGCCTGGGATGGTGAATGGTATAAGCGTGCCTGGTTTGATGATGGAACGCCGCTCGGATCTAAAAGTGATGAGGAATGTAAGATTGATTCCATTGCTCAAAGCTGGTCTGTTTTATCAGGCGGAGGAAACCCCAGCCTCGTGCATACCGCAATGGAATCAGCTTATAAAAACCTGGTGCAAAAAGAGGTCGGAATCATTCAATTATTAGAACCTGCATTCGATAAGTCTGCTCTCAATCCCGGATACATAAAAGGATATGTGCCTGGCGTAAGAGAAAATGGCGGTCAATACACACACGCTGCCGTATGGATGATTATGGCGTTTGCAAAATTGGGTGAAAACAAACGGGTGTGGGAATTATTAAACATGATCAACCCGGTTAACCATGGTAAAACTGAAAAAGAAATCGCGACTTACAAAGTAGAACCTTATGTATTGGCGGCAGATGTATATTCACGCACCCCGCATGCCGGCCGTGGCGGATGGACCTGGTACACAGGATCCGCAGGTTGGTTATATCGTTTAATTACAGAATCATTTCTTGGTCTGCGACAGGAAGCTAATAAACTAAGAATTGAACCATGTATTCCTAAAGAATGGAAGTCATTCAAAGTACATTACAAGTATAAGAAAACAATGTATCATATTGAAGTAATGCAAATTAATATGGGAGAAGAAATTTTTATATCGGTGGATGGAATAAAACAGCCCGGCCAAATGATTACATTGTCAGATGATGGAGCAGAACATATGGTGCATGTTGCAAGTGTTGCATTGATTATGAATTAAAGAATGAGGTCATTGGTTTTGATTTCAAAGGGAAATAAAAAACCATTTTGGATTACAAACAGAAAATAAAATTATTTAGCAGGATGAGTTATAGCAAGGATTTCCGGCATGTAGTTTAAAGTGTACTTAATAGAAAAAGGATGGATTGTGTTAATTAAAAAATATTTATTGAACGTGAAATATTATACGTAAATTTACCTAAATCTCACCCTTTTGAATTAATAATATTTAAGAGTTTTTCTTAAATAAGTTTTGAACCTGAAAGAAATACTACTCAATCTCATTTAAATGCGACCTGTACAACCTAGTTATGTTATTGCAATTGGCGCCTCAGCCGGTGGCCTGGAAGAGATCAACTCATTTTTTGATCATACGTCTTTGGATGGAGTTTCCTATGTGATTGTGCAGCATTTATCATCCGATTTCAAAAGCAGGATGGCCGAATTGCTGGCCCGTCATAGCAAACTCATAATTCTGGAAGCAGAAAATGAAATGAAAGTAAAAGCCAACCAGGTGTACCTGATCCCTAATGATAAATTTATGACCATTCATAATGGCAACTTATATTTATCTGAAAAAGAAAAGGCACATGGCCCGAATCTTACTATTAACAGGTTTTTTAATTCCCTGGCTATTGATATTGGAAGAAAGGCAATTGGGGTCATACTTTCGGGACTCGGATCTGATGGCACCGAAGGTGTAAGGTCTATCAAAAATGCGGGTGGCATGGTAATAGCCCGTAACCCTGATACTTCGGAGTTTAACAGCATGCCTTCCAATGCTATCGCCACAGGGCTGGTAGATTTTATAGCGGAGCCTTCTTTAATGCCCGGTATCATTGAAAATTATGTAAAGGACGATGAAAATATTCTTTCAGGTAGTATAGATGAAGAAAAAAAACTAAAGTCTATTCTTGATTTAATTAAAGAACAACTTCCGCTTGATTTTACTGATTATAAGCAAACAACAATGCTTAGAAGAGTTAAGAAAAGGGCTACAGATAATAATTTTATCAAGCTGGAAAATTATTTGGATTTTCTTAAAAAAACCCCGGGAGAAGTGGAGGCCCTTGCCAAAGATTTTCTTATAAGTGTTACCTCTTTTTTCAGAGATAAGGAAGCTTTCGACTTTATTGAAAGTGATGTTATACCCAAAATAATGGAAAGTCTTGATCCCGGCGAAGAATTAAAAATGTGGGTGGCGGGTTGCGCTACAGGCGAAGAAGCATATTCGCTTGCTATGCTTATACAGGAGCAACTGACCGGCCATCTTAAAGATACCGTTGTTAAAATATTTGCTACTGATATTGATACGGTTGCGCTTGTGCATGCCCGTAATGGAGTTTATAAACCGGGTATTATTAAAAACGTGTCTCCGGAAAGACTCGAAAAGTTTTTCACCAAAGAAGGTAAAAATTACAAGGTTACTATTGAAATACGTAATATGGTCATCTTTTCCCAGCATGACTAGGTGAAGAATCCCCCCTATTGCAATATGCATTTTATCAGTTGCCGCAACCTGCTTATATACATGATGCCCGCTTTACAAAAAAGAATTTTCTCAATGCTGCTTTTCGGCCTTAAAAAAGACGGGTACCTGTTCTTAGGTAGCAGCGAAAACCCTTTGCCTATTATTCAAAGCCTGGAAGTTGTACATAAAAAATGGAAGATTTATAAGAATCTTGAAACAAAACGGGCGATACGCTTTGATACTTTTTCATTACCGCAAATGGTTACTATAAATGAGAGCCGTCCTTTTGCTTTACGGAAAGATAATTTGCAAGGCATCAGGGATAATCTCACCGAGGCCGTAAACAAAAACCTGATTAGTGAACTGGACCAACTAACTGTTTGCATAGACGAAAACAATCGTGTTGTAAAAACGTACGGGGATACCTCAAAATATCTCCTGCAAAAGAATTTTAATTTAAATCTTACAGAATTGCTGCCCGCTGCCCTTGCGCTGGCATTTAATACAATTAAACTTCAAACTTTAAAAACAAATAAAAAAACAACTGTTAAAGGGATAAAAACAAAAAATGGCAGCGATATAATTACAGTAACCTTATCCGCAAGCCCTTTGAATGTAAAAGATGTTGAGCAAAAATTGCTGATGATAACTTTCAGCGAAGAAACAAACGCAGTTTCCGGGCAACAGGATGAAACAATTTTTGATGAAAAAATATATCTTGACAAGTACACGAAAGATATAGAAGAGGAATTAAAAGAACTTAGAGATAAGTTGCACAACTCCTATGAACAGTTGGATCGTTCCAATGACAACATGCAATCTTTTAATGAAGAGCTGCTTTCAGCAAATGAAGAAATGCAAAGCACGAATGAGGAAATGCAATCGGTGAACGAAGAACTACATACGGTTAACACTGATTACCAGTTAAAAAATAAAGAGCTGCAGGAAATTAACGACGATCTCAATAATTATTTCAGGAGCAACATCAACGGCCAGTTATTTGTAGATAGTGATATGAAATTAATGAAATTTTCGCCCGGCACCGTAAAACAGATCAACCTGCTGGAGAGTGATATAGGCAGGCCTTTGAGCCATATTGCCACCAATATAAAGCTGGAAACTATTACAAACGATATTAAAAAAGTAATTGAAGAAGGAGTTGTTATTACCAAAGAAATTGAGACCAATAACGGCCTGTGGTACCAGGTAATGACGATGCCCTATATACGCCAGGCAGATAATAGGAGAAGCGGAGCTATTATAACCTTTAATGATATTACAGAATTGAAAACAGTGGAGGATGAACTTTATATAAAGAACAAAAGCCTGCAACGCATAAATGGAGATCTTGATAATTTTGTGTATGTAGCGTCGCATGATCTTTTAGCACCTCTGGGTAATATAGAGGCAAGCATTGATTTGATGAACCAGATAAAATTAAATGGCGAGGATCTGAATAAGATTTTAAATATCATCAATACCTCTATAAAAAAGTTTCGTTCATTGGTAACCGATATGGCAAGCATTGGCAAAATAGAAAGTGAAATGAAGTCAATGGAAATGGTTGATCTTAATGATATTATTGATAACATAGAATGGAGCCTGAATACTAAAATTGCGCTTACTGGCACAGTTATAAAAAGGAATCTTGATGTTACTCTTGTTTATTTTTCCAAAAAGAACCTGAGAAGTATATTGTACAATCTTATTTCAAACAGTATTAAATTCAAAGGAGACAAACCCCCGATGATAAATATAAATAGCGTCAATAAAGAGGGTAATGTTCTCTTATCAATAGAGGATAACGGGATTGGACTGGATAGAGTTAACATAAAAAAAGTTTTTGATCTGTATGGAAGATTACATCACGATATTGAAGGCCAGGGCATTGGTTTGTATCTTACGAAAAAAATTGTGGATGCAGCAGGGGGAGATATTACAGTAGAGAGTGAATTAGGAAAAGGTACCAGGGTAATTATTAATTTTAAAACAGAACCCGGAACTGTGGAGGTTGTAAAATCCGGGCAAGCAATTTTACAATAACAATCCTGTTAATTTTTCAGTTACAGGTTGATAATCGTGATCAATAAATCTTTATTCAACTTAATTCATCTGTTTCATGATGGCCTTCAGGTGCGACCCGATCGACTTCGTGTGCGACCCGATCGACTTCGTGTGCGACCCGATCGACTTCGTGTGCGACCCGATCGACTTCGTGTGCGACCCGATCGCCTTCGTGTGCGACCCGATCGCCTTCGTGCGCGACCCGATCGACTTCGTGTGCGACCCGATCGACATCATGTGCGACCCGATGGTCATTATGTAAGACCGGATCGCCATCATGTAAGACCGGATCGCCATCATGTAACTCGAAATTGAATATTACATAACCTCAGTGTAATATTACATAGACTCATTTCAATATTACACAGCCTTTTTGCAACAATGCATAGCTGCGTTGTAACATTACATAGCGTCATTGTAATATTACATAGCCTCATTGTAATATTACAATGGCAATTTGCAACATGCTTTTACCTCAAGTAATGCTGCAAAGGGTCTTTGCACTACAGACAAAATACTTTTGTTAGTTTACAAATGCTCTTTGCACGACAGACAAAATACTTTTGATAGTTTACAAAAGTATTTTGTACTACATACAATGTCAATTACACTGCTGCATGGGGTCAGTTGATGGAGCAAGGTAGGCGAAGTATTTTGGTGTTTGAAAGATTTCGCGATAGCTGAATTAATCCAGCTAATCTTTTCATCCTGTGAATCCTGATTCTGACAATATATACAGTAAACGTACAAATAATTTAGGTTTTTATTTTGGGCCGGGGAAAAGGTTATGAGACGGGATCGCCATCATGTAAGATGGGATGGTCATCATGTAACACCTTTCTTAAGTTACCTGGTTGATAAAAATGTTTTTTTTGAGCTTACCTTATTATTATGTAACATTTTTGATTTGTTTAGAAAAGAGAAATAAAATGACAACAATTGGAATGGCAAAATGCTAATTAGCTAATTTTGTTGGTGAAGCAGCCGCACTTAACCTTTGCTCAACAACAAGAAAGGCCTTCCCCTTTTTTTGAAGACCAACAATGGAAGAAAATTAAATTCCATCAGGTTCGGCAATTTTTAGTTTTACGGACATAAGATGAAAGTACGAAGAAAATGCATCTTCTGAACACGCCGAGTCCCCTGCGGGAGACTCGGCTGAGACTTAAATTCCATGGATGGGCCATCTCTTTTTCCCTCAAAAAAATAATATTCGTTGATGAAACAGGTATTCCTATTCTTGAAAAGGATGCCTTTCATCTGTTTCATGATGACCATCATTTGCGACCCGATCGTCTTCGTGTGCTACCCGATCGTCATCATGTGCGACCCGATCGCCTTCGTGTGCGACCCGATCGCCTTCGTGTGCGACCCGATCGCCTTCGTGTGCGACCCGATCGCCTTCGTGTGCGACCCGATCGTCTTCGTGTGCGACCCGATCGCCTTCGTGTGCGACCCGATCGTCTTCATGTGCGACCGGATCGTCATCATGTAACACCTTTCTTAAGTTACCTGGTTGCAGAAAAATGTTTTTTTTGAACTAAAATCAAATCTTAATTGCTTTTTCTCCTTGTTTCATTGAAGAATCGCTATAATGAATCGAAAGAAAGGTATCCTTGAATTGGTTTGCTGTTTTTTTGGATGGGAAATGAGAAGAAGAAAATAAAGGTTATCAAATCATAATCCAACAATTAGATATTTTTAGATTGATATGAGTTGTATTTGCGGATAGCGTTTTTTTTAATAAATTCTTCAAAACCAAAAGGTAAAGAAATTGTTTTTAAAATTGAATAGCGTATTTTAGCTTAAATACAAACGTTGGCAGAAATTATATTTTGACACCAAACTACTCAATCATACATGACTTTTAATTGCCCCAAATGTGGAAGTGAGTTTATTAAGGGAACGAAGTTTTGCCAAACCTGTGGATGTAATTTAGAATTAGAGTTTATTGAAAATCCCATTTGCCCAAAATGCAAAACAACATATCCAGTTAACACAAAGTTTTGTGTTAATGATGGTTTTAAACTTGTGCGACCTGAAGACTTAGTTCCAAGATGTGTTATATGTGATACTTCTTATTCTGATGATGTAAAATTTTGCCCTAAGGATGGTGGAGAGGTTAAAATCATTTTTGCAAAACAACCTCAACAATCAAGTTATAACCAACAAATGTCACAAAATTTACCTTCAAATCAAAAATATCCAAAAGCATCTTTAGGAAATAGATTTATAGCTGCTTTATTGGATGGTTTAATTACAGTAGGGCTTTCTATTCCTGCAATCATTTTTTTAGTTGCGGGACTTAATAAAAATGATAGCTATAACAACGATGGTGCGGGTGTGCTAATAATTATTGCAATTCTCTTTTACTTTATTCCTGTTGTATATGGCTTGATTAAGGATGGCTTAGGACAAGGGCAAAGTTGGGGTAAAAGTCCCTTAGATTTAATGGTTGTAAATCTTGACAATAATACTCCTTGTGATAAAGGGAAATCTTTTTTTAGAAATTTTATTTCAGCTTTAGTTTCAATCATACCTTTTATAGGTTGGCTAATTGAACCAATAATGGTTTTAGCTACTAATGACGGAAGAAAGTTGGGTGATAAAGCAGCAAACACACAAGTAATTGACAAAAAATTTTATAACTAAAATAAACACTTATGATTTGCTCAAATTGTAACACTCCTAACGAAGAAGGCGCAAAGTTTTGCAAAAACTGTGGCGCACAGTTATATCCTGTGATAGAATCAAAACCAGACAATAAAGTTTCCGATATACTTATTTTTACTTTTATTTTTATTGCCTTCATTGCAAATATTGCACAGTTTGCAATACAAAAATTAGTTACTAACTGGTATGAAGGTCCGACCAGATATATTCAAAGCGGAATCTGGATTTTACAAAATTTATGTTTTATATTAATAGCAATTGCTATAAGGAATAAATCGTTGAAAATTGTTGCGGTAATTATTACAGCTATATTAGTAATCTATTGGCTTTATACTAACATTGAGTTCATGTTAAAAAAATAACTTCTGCCAACAAAAGTATCAGCAATTTGGGCTGGACGTTGTGGGCTTCAGCAGCAATAAAAATATTTAGCTTCAGTTATCGGCTGATATTTCGCTATTGAACTCATCTTAGCGCAAGCTTTGTAGCAAAGATTCTGTGAGGTAGCCATGCTTGTGCTTCAATTTAATCCTATTTTCGTTTATCATTCACAGTTACATAATAATAAAAATAGAAAAATTATTTATTTTCTTGTTTACTGGTATCATCGTGCACGTTGCGAGACGCATACTTACAGTAACTATTGAAATAGCGAAACCAGGAAACTAAATTTGTATTGGCGCAACAACTTTTAAAACAGAAGAAGATTAAAAGAATGATTATCAAATTTAAAAATAAATTTCGGTAGCAAATGAATAGAATCTATTTTAGTGTTGTAAGTCCCGAACTAAACCGACATCAACGATAATAAAAATGACATCACCTCAAATATTAAATTGTATCGGACTGACATCTGACATTATTGGTGTTATTATGTTATTTAAGTATGGACTTCCTTCTGAAATAAATAAAGATGGATACACTGGTATAATAATGGAACAAGAAGACGAGGAGCAAAAAGTGAAATGGAAAAAATATAATTTCTTTTCATACATTGCATTGACACTTTTTATTATAGGTTTTGTGTTTCAGTTTTCCTCTAACTTTTTTGGAACTACTAAAACAAATAGTACTTCTAAAAACGCTTTTGACTTTGAACTAAATTCAACCTCCAAAAAGTTAATTGGAGAATGGAGAATTTACGATATTGGAAGTACATTATGTAACGCGTGTCCTAAAATGAACTTTAATGCTAATGGAACAGCAATTGTTAAACTTGGTGGTGGAAATGAATATTTAAAATTATTGTTGTCCGAGATAAAATTTAAGTAAAGGGGGTGGAAAAAATCCACCCCTTTTTATTAATCTTGTTGTACCACCAACATAATTAATATGGATAAAATTACAAATTATCTCGGACAGCCGATTTTCTCCCAGGTACTTTCTTTTATAGACAATGCCATGGTTGAACAGATAACCA